>Ga0115012_10000061_pt1 | contig 63407 bp, 52 predicted proteins | sample TroAtlMetagenome_FD_88706 | JGI IMG/M metagenome (GOLD analysis project Ga0115012, IMG submission 88706) | Marine eukaryotic phytoplankton communities from Atlantic Ocean - Tropical Atlantic ANT10 Metagenome | ecosystem: Environmental > Aquatic > Marine > Oceanic | place: Tropical Atlantic... | reverse complement strand
AGAGTAGACATCATCAGCCACCCTATCACGCAGTCGAAGTTTAACCTCATCGATTTCTTCTGCTTTCATGACATCGATTTTTGCATAAAAAGTTAATAAGGCGTTGTAATAGGTTGTGAGCATAGATACGGATTGGATTGACGAAGCGTTTTGGGAGAACCAGTTTTGTAGCAAGGTGATATCTCCAAAAAAGCCAGCCATATCCTTGTGTTCTTGAGGGTGTATGACATCTAACAAAAGAGAAATGGCATATTCAGGTATTGAGCCATCTATGTCTTTATCTCTATACATGATGCAAATAAAGTTTTTGATTTTCAGTAAGAGGCTCTGGCGTGCAATCGTACGATGAATGTTTCCTATTTTTTCTGAAAAATTAAAGGGGCGTGCAGCTGCTTGACGAAGTTCTTCTTGGGCTTCGCTATGAAGTCTTTCTTCTTGTTCTGCAAATTTTTTGCCAACCAGGATTTCAAGCGTGTTTTTTCTATTTAAAGCTGCATGTTCAAGTCTCTCTTTGGCACGATAGATTTGCTCAAGGTATATGCTTCTATCAGGCTCGCCTATGTTTTGTAGACAAGCTGTTGCTTCATTATAGATTTCCAGGGCCTTCTTTTTATAACCTTCTTGAGGCAGATAACTATACAACTTAAAGTAAGTGCTACCGAGCTTCTTTAAGATATTCAACTGCATCATAGGTGTAAACATAGCACGATGATGATATAAACCCTGGCAAAGCTTGATGGTTTTTTCCATGGCGTCTTGAATAGGTGCATGTGCTTTGTTGCGTTTATAGTTTTTCAATACCTCGGCTTCAAATTGGGTGCACTCAGCAGTAAATTGCGTTTCAATCAGCTTGTAGTAAAGTACAAAAAAATCTTCGACATTGTGTTCGTTAACCAGCAGGCGCTTGTTTGGATCTAACAGAGCCTCATACAAGGAGACAGCTGTTTCATTTGGGATGATGGTGTCGTGTTTAAGATAATCCTTAAACTGAATCGCGTTCACATGATGCTTGTTACACAGTGCTTCCCAGAAGGTTTTTTCAGCGCTTTTGCTTTTTTTAAGTGCTTTTTTTGCTTTAGTGGCTTTTGGTTTTTTGATTAATTCTGTTGGTGCGTCTTGCTCTACTTCTGGTGCATGATGACTTGGTGTTGGTATGGTTTCCAACTGATGTTTTGCCAAAATGCTAATGAGGGGGGAGCCATAGCTGTGTTCATTTAAGATGGCTTGGCAGTTTTTAATGAATAGGCTTGGGTTTTCGAGTGTTGGGTTTTTATATGACTTAAATAATAAGTCATACGCCGCGCGTTGGTATTCAGCTTGAAAAAGCTCAGCTTCAATAAATGCATTATCACCATATCTGAGGCGTATGCTTTCTAAGTATTTGCATTTAATCTCATAATAAAATTGCAGCGCTTTTCTAAAGCCTAAACCAGCCTCAGTATTAAGGTGCACAAAGAGTCTTGTTTTTGTTTCTGGCAATAGTACCTCATCTGTGGCTTCAGCATACGGGTTATGTTCAAGCAAGCTTAAATCACACTGTACCGCAGATAGAAGCTCCAGATGGACATGGTTCAGGTGAGCACACATATTTTCGTAAAGCACATACAAAGCATCGCTACCGCCTTCTGTAGGACTGGCACTAAGAATTTCTTCTTGAACACTTTTGGGTATTTCGCCGCGCCCAAAATTTTCAACTAAGCGTCTATGCTTCGTGTCTCCGCTACTACATAAACCTCGGTATTTATCACATAAACCAGACAAGTTATCTTGATCTTCATTTTGAATCTGCTCACTTAGTTTTTGTGCGCGTGCTTTTTCTTTCTTGGAAGTCGCGTTTGATTTTTCAATATTATGACAGGCAATCATAGCGCCATAGTTTGTAGCGCGTGCCTCTGTGAGATCATAAGACGCTTGCAGTGCATCAATCATTTCATTTGCAGAGCCTATTTTGCGGTGATGCTCGGTAAGCATACGAAAATACCGCGCAGAATTAGCAAGTGCTTTGGCTAAGTGGGGTACTTTATCTTCAGATTGTTGTAAAATCTCAATACGCCGTGCTTCATTGGCTAAAGCTAGAGATAGCGCCCTTGTGGTTTCAGCATCACTCATCTGTTTTTTATTATGGTAAAGATAGCTGGATATATCACAAGAGAATTGGAACAGGGTTGCTTCTGATACTTTTTTGGCTTGTTTTAATATGGATGCCCACTTTGACTCAAGCGTCTCAAGCGTTGTTTCTGCTCCTTCACGCTTTGCCTTTGCAACAGGGGTGATATTCACTTCAGTTAATTCAAAATCTTCTACTGCAGTTTCTTCAGTTTTATCCAGTACTTCTGATAATTCAGGTTTGTCACAGACGAGCGCAGTAAACTTAGCATGATACGCCATAATAAGCCTATCATCTGTACTTTTAAGCTCTGTAAACATGGCCTTGGCTCTTTGAATACAGGTTTTAGAGTACTCGTTTGTTGGTGATTGATTGAGCAGTTTTTCAGTGCAGCTGTAAGCAATAAGCAGACATGTCCCCAAAAGATTGTTATCTTTAGATAATGCTTTAGAGGCTTTAGCAGGGCTATATACCTTGTAGTACATGCTATTAAAGATATCTCTGATCCTATCGAAGGCTTGTGGTTCTACTGTTTTTAAAGCTTGTTTCAAATCATTTATTGTTTGAGTGTGCGGAATGTGCGAGGTTTTGTCTTGTAATTTATGCATAGGTCTTATAGTGCAAAAAATAATCATTATACTTATTTTAAGTTGAATTATCAATCTTGCTGATCTTATATTGAGCTCATCGTGGAGCATCAATGGCATCAATGGTGTCTGACCCATTTGATACTATTTTTTATGTTTGAAACCCATAACTGGGGCTCTAAAAAGCACTTCGAGTATTAGCTTGTATAGACTAATTGGTATTATCTGCATGAGTTATCCCCAGTTTTTGGGGATAACATTGTGGGAAAGCTGGAAGTGAATGGTGATATACAAAAATCAATAGCATAGAACAATTTTTTGCAAGGGGTTGAGTAAAATTCTATTTAACTATGTTTAAACTTGATTGTATATGTAAATCGCCAATGTATTTTTTTTATTTCGAAGGTTATGATGAACTAAATGTTTGTGAATAAGGTGAGCTAATGCTACCCCATTTGATGAGTGATTTGCGGCACCTCTTAGCTATAAAATTTTTAATTATTAGTGCAGCATCTTTACTTGCGCCTATTCTTTCAGAAAAGTTAAAGTGGTTTTTTATTCCTTCAATTGTGTTTGAGTTGATGCTTGGCGTGCTTATAGGTCCCCATATGTTGGGTTGGGTTGAACCACTCCCGCAAATCAACGCTCTTGCAATGCCTGGGTTAGCACTACTTATTTTCTTGGTTGGTTTTGAGATTGATACTCAGCATATGCAAGGTCGCATGCTTTTGCTTGCTACCGTGTCTTGGCTTATTGCCTTGTCTTTGGCATATATGTTGGCAAAATGTATGGTGGATGTCGGTCTTGTCTCAGAGGTTGCGATTGTTGCAATTGCTTTGAGTACGACTGCTTTAGGAGTTTTATTACCAATACTGCAAGATACCAAGCATGCCAGCTCAAAGTTTAAGGCATTGGTGCTAGTGGTAGGCTCGATGAGTCAGTTTGTCCCGATTTTAGTGATATCAATTTTATTTACGACTTCTACATTGGTGACATCAAGTCTTTCGTTGGTTGTATTCATTCTGCTTTCAATAGCTTCTGGCTGGTTTTTTATTAAAATGAGCAGAATTAATTTATTTAGGTTTTTGAGAAAACATTATTATTTGAGCAGTCAATTGCCAGTACGTGTTTCAGTATTTTTAATTTTTTTGTTAGCAGCTTTGGCTGTACAGCTTAAGCTCAATGTTTTATTGGGTACTTTTGCTGCGGGGATGGTGGTCAGGCGGGTTACAGCGCCACGGGATAGAATGCTGATTGATGGAAAGCTAAAGGCGCTTGGATATAGCTTTATAATACCCTTGTTTTTTATTGTGAGCGGTATGCATATTGATATACCAGCACTTGCAGTGCCTGGTACGATTAGCCGAATGTTATTTTTTTGTGTATGCCTGATTATTGTACGAATTTTGCCTGTTTTTGTACTATTTCGAAGAGAACTTAATGTTAGAGAGTGCAGGGCTTTAGTATGCTTTTCGGCAACAACTCTGCCTTTAATTATAGTCATAACCCATCTTGGAATGATGACTGGTAAGCTCATGTCTGCAAATGCTGTTGCATTGGTTGGTGCGGGTGTGCTTTCTGTAGTTATATTTCCTGTGCTTGGCTTGAAGCAGCTTCAAGCCAGGGTTTAGCAGTAAGGTTTATTTGGTGCATATGCTGCTATTAGAGTAAGACTCATCGCCATCTTGACTGCTTCCTTCTTCGTTTTCGATAAAGTTAGAATATCTTCTTTTTCTACTATTCTGCTCCAACAGTCGCTCTAATACCCCATGAGCAAGACCAAGTAATCGAGCATCATATGTGTTTTGAGTTATCTCAGGATTCTTAATTAGGTTTGTTACTGCTTCTATGGCAGCTTGCAACTGTAATTCTGTTCTGGCAGATGGGCTTGATAAACCTTCCACCATAACTAAAGCAGCTTCTATAGAAGCACCTCTACGCGCCACAGGAGGCTGCTCATCGTCACTCGAGCTGTCAGAAGAATTTAAACCCTCGAGAGTGATAGCGCCTTCAAGTTGTTCTTTGTGTTTATCCAGTGCTGCTTTTTTTGCTTCGTATATCTCTTTGTAGCCATTTGCCCATTTTTTATCTTTCTTTGTTGAGCATAGTGCAATCTCTTTTTCTACGTAGTCTAAAGATGACTGATTCAGATCTATTTGTTCTTTTAAATAATCTTCTTTCTTAGAAAGAACACGCTCTTGGTCATAAAGCCTGCCATAAAAAGTACGGAACAATTCACACTGTCGAGCCATATCATCATAGATGATGATGCAGTTTTTCTTAGCTGGTTTTTGTGCTAAAAGTTCATCATAGCCCTCAATAATCTCTTTATGCCTAGTTTTGGCATCATTCTGAGACTGATGGTCTGACTTTAAAAAATCCTCTTCAAACTGAATGCTGTCTTTTTGTAAGCTATCTATTGTTACTGGCATATCACCCTCATGAAATAATTTAACAATCAATTTAGATAATCATTGTACTTGATGGTTTATTGATTTACAACAAGGTATTTATTTTTTCACGAATAACGTGGTACAATGTGTGCAAAATTATTTCTTATAGATTTGTATTTATGTCAAGACGAATAAAAACCATTGATGAAATTCCAGCTGGATGTTTCCCCTGTACACACGAGGGACTTCATGATCTTCAGGAAAAGATTCACGTCACTATGGAACATAACACTAATGATACCCAAGGTGATGGTGGGGATAGAGAGTACGATGTTTTTATTGGCCCTGTACCTGTATTACAAGAAACAGAAGACTATCCTATTTATGGCGTGTTCGCGAATAAAGATATACACCTAGAAAACGGGAGCATGCCCTTATTTTTAGGAGAGTATCAAGGCGATTATATAGAAGCCCAAGAGTCAGAGGATATCTACGCCATTGATGCAGGTTCCGGGTATGTAGTCAGTGCAAAAGAGAGAGGCAGTTGGGCACGCATGGTCAATACCACTGACTCTGAAGATACTGCAAATGTAAGCTATGTTTCTCGAGGTCAGAAAGTTTACTTTTACCTTATACGTGAATTGAAAGCAGGTGAGCAGCTGTTGGTGTATTATGGTGAAGATCATGAATTAGAAATCAAACGCTTTTTACACAAAAGTGATAACTGGCAAACTTCAGAAGAACGTTATAAGTCACATAGAGATTTATATCGAATGGAAGTAAAAGATGGCATCACTTACGCAGTACCAATCATTGATGCGCTTGATGCGCGTACGATTGATCTCCCTATTTTGAAGCAAGCAAGTGACGGTACCTTTTTACCACAGCACCAACAAGAAAATAAAAACTTGGTGATATGGGCATGTGAGCAAGGAGACTTTGGTTTACTCCAATACGCATTGAGCTTATCTCCTGATACCAATATGCAGACACGTATAGGTGGTTGTACAGCACTCCATGCTGTCATGCGCAATCCATTGCTGGATGCCAGTGAAAAAATCAGATTTTTAGATGCTTTATTAACAAACAAGAATACCTTGTTACATCTTCAGGATAAGGATGAAGATTCCATACTACATATAGCTATTGCACAAGAGGAAGTAGAACTTATTGCTTATATCTTAAAAGCTCGTGAAGGCCGAGCATCAAAAACGAACACTGATATTCACGACTGTGTGAATGACAAAGGGCATGACTTTATTTTCGCGGCACTCAATACAGGATCTGTTGATGTTATCAATGCATTACGACCCTTCATGCAGTCGTATGACTTAGAGCATGTTATTGATGACGACCATGCGGATCTGTTAGCTGAAATTTGGCAGGAACTCAAAAGTAGTTCTGATTTTGAGAGGTTATGTGAAATCAAAGCATCATTTAAAAGTCTGTTTGCAAAAGAGAGCGAGCATGACTTAGCTACACTTGATACTTGTTTGGATATCTCTATGCCTGGGGAAAAAAAGTCAGCAGCACTAGATAAAGTGCACGCTTATTTGAAAGCATTGAAAGAGGCCGGTAAGCTAAAAAAAATGGCACTGCAAAAGCCTAAACCTAAAGTGGCTTCCAAGCCTACAGTGAGTCTTAAGCGCAAAGCAGAAGTCGAGAGTCAAGCGGAAGGCAAGCGTGAGAGGCTGACTACAGCAAAAGCATATACATTTTTTCGCAAATCACTCAAATATTTACCTGCTGACACCAAATCTAGATGGAGACAACCCCCGCTCTATAAATACCCAGAAGGATTTTTACCTGTTATTTATGGTAATTACACTGATGAGACTAGTCACCATGAAAGAATACATCCTGATGCATCAGTAGACGACATACAGAGCAGGCTTGAGGAACTTCAATATTCACCAGAATGTACCCTATATTTGACCCCAAATTTAAGCGATGAGCTTCTTTTGACAGTGGCAAAGCACTTGCCCCATAGTCGTAAAATACGCTTGGACCCAGAGCTTAGTTTGGACCAGATGCGTCTTATTGCCAGCAACTTAAGAGATAGAGCAGACCTTATGTTGAGCGCTGACCTGTCGTTAACACAAATGAATTATGTTGCAGAGCATGTTAACGCAAATGCAACTCTAACTTTTTGGGAGGTTAGGTACCATCCAGTTCACGAAGTAAAAGAAGTGATTGGTCACCTTAATCCAGAAGCTAATTTTAAGATTAATTGCTGTATGCCCCTAAAGTATCTAGAAGGGATATCGGTGTCACTCCCAGAGAATACGGGTGTAATCATACAAGACTCATATGAAGAGCCTCTGGAGTTGTTATATAGTGATGAAGAAATTAGTGCAATTTTGCATGCCTTACAGAATAATCGAGTTTTTCTACCTAACAGCCCAGATCTTAATGACTATGATAGAGTGCTGAGCTGTTTACCTGATGGTAATCACATTATTTTTGATGTTGGTGTAGGTGAACATGTCCAAGACTACGTGATGTCGCGTTATGGTCATCAGTCATCATCAAATATCAATGGTGTCTGACACCTTTGACTCTAAGTTGGGCAAAAAAATCACTGCCATCAGGTGAATATTGAAAAATAGAACCTTTGTTTTCCTATACTCCTATACCTTATAACATAGTAACTCATGAAGTGAAGGTAGACACTTAGGGCATGATGTCATGCAACGTAATCGAATCTTTTGAGCTAATAAGAATAGAACACCTTGGGGGCAGTTCAACCCCAACTCGGTGCTACTCTCTAAGGTCGAGTCCTCCGGACTAGCTTGCGCTTTGTAAGACGCATGCACAAACCATGGACAATACTATTGGCCACAGCATCAGAGAAATAATAACAAGTGTTGCTTTATAAACAAAATGGGATATTTTAAGTATGGTTTATCATTAAGTTAAAGTATTTTTAAATAGGGTCTCATGGTATTAACAGACTCGACCCTTAGCTCTGTGTCAAGGTGAAGGAGTAGAAGGATTGTCTAGTTTTTCCTGAATATAAACCAGTAAGTCCAAAAGCGCGATAAGATCCTCATCGTTAGAAAAATCTATTGTTAATGTTGGGTCATCTTCACTTTCACTTTCTATATAAGGTATGTTTTTTTCAGACAGTAATTCCTTAAATGCCTCGTCACTAGGCACCACACTAATCTCGCTGTTAGCGATATTTTCTGTATCTACCATATCAAAAATATCTATTTTAAAGATTAATTTTCGAACGCTATATTTCAACTTATCTCTATCGAAATCAACCATTACTCTGTTCCTTTTTTGTGTAAGAAAAAATAAAGGCTCAGTTAAGCTTGAGCCTCACTCACTCGTTAAGTATAGCAAAGTCCTCAAGCAAGCAGGGGGGATTGGTTCATTACAGAGCTTGTACAACCACCCGAAAAAAACAATCTTTGAACCGTGTTGCGGTGAGGTGAATTTAACTATAGAGTTATTTTATTATAGAAATGGTGAAATATGAAGCATATTCCAGAACAATAAATACAATCAACCATGCTGATAAAACTTTCACACTGCATCAGATCAATGGTGTCTGACCCTTTGATTGGGTATACTGTACAGAGTATTACTTACGTTTGGTCTTATGCAACTTTTAGCTTTAAATCATCTTTCACTGCGCCTTGCTAATAACACCACTTTAGATAAGGTCAATTGGAAGGTGCTCGCCAAAGAGCGCATTGCGCTTGTGGGCCGAAATGGTGCGGGTAAGTCGACTCTTTTAAAACTACTTCAAGGGGACATCACTCAAGATAGTGGCGAGCTTTCGCAAAAGAAAGATTTGCGTGTAGGCAGCTTAAGGCAAGAGGTGCCTGCTGATGAACAAAATAAATCGGCCTACCACTTTTTGGTGAAGCAGTTGGGTGAGCTTGGGGGGGTTCTGGCAGAATACCATGAGTCAGCAAAGCAGGGTGAAATGGCGCGCATGGCCGATTGCCAACAAAAAATTGAAGCGCTCGGTGCTTGGGATGTATTGCCTCGTATCGATACCATTGCCAGTCATTTAAGCTTACCACTAGATACCTCTATGGGTGAACTATCGGGAGGCGTGCGCAGGCGCGTGCTTTTGGGGGCGGCACTCCTTTTAGAGCCAGACTTATTACTTTTAGACGAACCCACCAACCATCTTGATGTTGATACCATTGAGTGGCTCGAGTCTTATTTAAAACAGTATTCAGGTACCTTAATTGTGGTCACTCATGATAGGCGCTTTTTAGCTAATGTGAGTAATTGTATTGTTGAGATTGATAGAGGCAAACTTTACAAGTATCAGTGTGATTATGAAAAATATTTAGATAGAAAAGAAGCACTTAAAGTCACCGAACTTACTCAGCAAAAGTTATTTGATAAAGTGCTGAAGCAAGAAGAAGCTTGGCTCAGGCAAGGCATGAAAGCGCGCCGAGCACGTAATGAAGGTCGAGTCAGGCGTCTAGAATCCTTGCGTGGTGAGTATAAAGCAAGACGTGAGCAATTAGGGCATGCTAAAGCACTGGCACTGGATGTGAAGAAGTCTGGCAAAATGGTGGTTGAAGCCAAGCAGATCAGCTACAGCATCAGTCAACAAAATATTATTCAAGCTTTTTCATGTTTGCTGATGCGTGGCGATAAGCTTGGTATCTTAGGGCCTAATGGTTGTGGTAAAACCACATTGGTTAGACTCCTTTTAGGAGAGCTTACGCCTACATCAGGTGAAGTGCGGCTTGGTACACAGCTTGATATTGCATACTTTGACCAGCTGCGCCATGAGATTGATGAAACTCAAACTTTGATGGCAAGTGTGGGCGAGGGGTCTGATTTTGTCACCATTCAGGGTAAGAGTAAGCATGTGGCATCTTATTTGCGTGACTTTTTATTTGAGCCTGAGCGCTTTAATCAGCCAGTATCTTCTTTATCCGGTGGTGAGCGCAATCGGTTGTTGCTGGCCAAGCTGTTTGCCAAGCCCGTAAACCTCTTGGTGATGGATGAGCCCACCAACGACTTAGATATTGAAACGCTCGAGTTACTCGAAACCATGCTGAGTGACTACCCAGGCACACTGATTTTGATTAGCCATGATAGGGCGTTTATTGATAATACCGTCAGTGCGGTGCTCGTGTATGAACAAGAAGGGCACTTCGCTTCTTTTGTCGGCGGGTATGAAGATTATCGCAGGCATCAAGAAACCCAAATGCCTGTTAAAAAAACTCTGGCACTGGTTAAAGAAGCCAAAGCCGGTACATCAATCAGTGCTGCAGAAAAGCGCGAGCTTAAGCAACTGCCCAAACGGATTGAACAATTAGAAGCTAGTATTGAAGCCATACATTATGACATGGCAGAGCCAAGCTTTTATGATAAGCCTGAGGCTGAAGTACAAAGCACCAACGACAAACTCCAAGCGCTTGAAGCAACACTGGCAGAAGCTTATGCGCGCTGGGAGTTATTGGAAAGTCGGTTAGCAGAATGAGTCCCAGGGGTCTGGTGGGCCCGGGGCACGGGCGCATCGCACATGCTGCATAGTCGTTCTGGCTGGAGCAGACTCTGCGCCGTTGGCAAAGCTTTGTGCATAAGCATTATCTGAGATTACTTCTGTGGAGCTCCAGTAGATGTCACTGGCAAAGTTATCAATGGCACTTCTATTGATATATAGACAATTCAATTGACCTGTTGATGTTGTATTATTTCCCGCAACCAAGAACCAATCGTTATAACAGACATTGCCACTTTGGCATGGGCTATTGCCTTCTGAGTCAATGCTATAGGCAGCACACAGACAGGCTGCTATACCTGGCGCGGCGTGCTCTGTTGTTATTTCTATAGTGTTTTTTCGCCCATTGGTTATGCTTGTAGCACCAGCATAAGTACCTGAATTACCCCATTCGGCCCCCGTGCTGATATCTGTAGGTGCGACAATCAAGTTATTTAAGCCACCGTTGATGCAACCAATGATGCCACCATAAGCAGGCTCGCCCACCACGGCTTGGATATAGGTAAAGGCGTCAGCTTTGGTGCCACTACTTCCCCCTGCGACAACAACCTGAACATCGACCAAGCCTGCTGCATGATCGGGTGTTACTGCGGTGATGGTCGTTGAGTCAACCTGGACCACGCGAGTGGCAGGATTGCCACCAAAGTTGACCCACCTCACACCAGAAAAGCCAGAGCCCTTGATGGTTACTTCAGTGCCACCAATGCTAAGGCCTGAGTTAGGCGTAACTGAGTCTACTACAATCTCTTCATCAATTTTTATCGCTGCAGTAAGAGCATTGGTATTATCACCCTGAATGGTAAAATTGGTTCGCGGCACGATGTTGCTGCCTGGCGTATAGCTTAATTTGCAGTTAGTTAGTGGTGCCAGGCTTTTGCAGGTGCTCCCGGTTTCAGTCACGTTGCCTTCAAGTGCAGTGCCGGTAAAATCAGAAGTTATATTGGTTGCTGTTACATCTAAAGATGTATTACGAATCGTAAGTGTACCCTCCGGCCCATTTGCGGTTAAGGTGAGGGGTGAGTCTACGACGATGATAATAGCATCACCAATGGCATCAGACGGTGTGATACGAAGTTGATTTGCAGTAGGGGGTGTATAACACTGCAAGCGGTTGCCGCCTCGGCATGTTTTAGGGCCGCCTATGATGGGCCCATTCAGCTTACTGCCATTGAATTCAAGGGATAAAATACAAGTACCTTTGCCTTTCAACACAAGGGGATGGCTACAAATACCAAGCCCATCTGTGACTTGTGATACCCCCTGAATGGGCATCAATTCTAGCGTAAAATTTACATCAGCTTGGTTGGTGATGAGGTATTGAACGATACGTGTTTCATTTGCAGGTAGGTCGAAGGCAGTATCTGTAAGTGGTGTGTATGTCCATAGAGGCGTGCTGGCATAAAGTGAAGTGGTCAGAAAAAACAAACAAAATGTATGGAAGTTTTTTCGTATGAACGAAAACACGCGCATCTGCAATCCTTAGCAATCTTAGAGGCCTATAACCCTAGCAACTTTTCACCAAAAAAAACAGCTACTACTCTTTGGGTGCGCAGTCTGTATCAAACGGAGTATGGTTATGCCCTGTATTGGATTCTTGTACAGACTTTGCTTGGCTTGGCACATGCTCAGCACCTAGGGCATCTGTAGGTAGTAGGTGTTTATCAACCAGCGTTTGAATAAAAGCATCAAAGTGTTGGGCATTCGGAATTTTAATGATGAGACAACCGCTTTCATGCAAACATTTAAAGCCGCTGGTATCTATGCCTTTGTCTTCGAGTTCCGTTTTAAAAGATTTAAATTCGTCTTCAATCTTATTTATGTAGATCTCAAGTTTATCCAGTTCTTCTTTGGATAAGCCGGGACGCTTGGTGATGACTAAAGAACCTGCACTTAAATCAAGGGTAATCGAAAAGAGGGCGTCGGGATGATTAAGCGTAAAGCAATCATCGCCACCATCAACGGCTTGCCAGAGTGGGCTACTTTCAAAGATATGGCTTAAAGCCTGAATGGTTGCGCTATTGTTATCATTATTGATGGACGCTTTGCTCTCATAGGTTTCTTCTTCTGACCCACCACCAGAGCCGCCGCCACCTCCTTTGCATTTACACATAGGCAGGCGTTTAGCTCGGCAAATACCACAAGGATTTTTTTCAATAGCCTCTGTTAAAGGGTCTTTAGATGTATGAGCCACAAGGTTCTCCGACCAGGGTTTAGTACTAATATTATACACTTTTTACGCTATGCAGTAAATGCTATTTGCTATACTTATAAGTGATCCTGAGCGCCGAAATGTCATTATGCGCATCAAACTTGCTAGCGACTCAGAAACGGTGCCCAAAAGTGTTATTTTAAAACAAGTATTACCGAGGCCTGAAGACTCCGATAACCGTGAGGCCATCGCCAGATTTGCCAGAGACTGGGCAGGGCTTGCGTTTGCAAGCCAAGTGCAAGAGCGTGAAGAAGTGCATGCAACACCAGTGTTTTACGGCAGTGATTCAGAATTATTATTTATTTTGATTGAAGACTTAGGTGACCCACATGTAAGTTTGGTTGACTCACTGTTGGTGGCCGATAGAGAGCGCGCAACCGAGGCACTTGAGCGCTACATGCATGCTTTGGCAGAGTTTCATACCACAGGTTACGGCCAAAATGCACGATTTACTTCCATTTTAGCTGGCATTCACCCCGGTGCGAGAACAGTAGAGCAAGACTTGGCTGAAACCACTGATTATTTGTTACCACAAATGGCCACAAGCATACAGTTACTCGAGCTTGGTCAATCAGAAGCTTTTTTAGATGATGTCAGGCATGTTTTGGATGCCATGTTTGAGCCTGGGCCATTTACAGTATTAACCCATGGTGATATTGCACCAGATAATGTGTTTGATGGTGACAAAGGCTTGCAGCTTATTGACTTTGAAGTATGTGCACTTAGAAATGCGCTTTTGGACGCTACTTATCTTCGTATGTGTATACCAACCGGATGGTGCGCTAAGGCGGTTCCTGAAGATTTGCTCGAGCATCTAGAAACTCTATATCGTACCGACTTGGCTCAAGTCATACCCGAGGCTTCGGATGATTTGGCATATTCTACGTCTTATGTTCATGCTTGCGCTTATCATGTGCTCTATCAAATGGCGCATTTGCATGGTTGTTTAGAGCAAGACCAGCTTTGGGGTGGGCCCATGCCGCAGTACCCACTATGGGAGCAAATGCCAAACTCGAGCCGCGCCCGTTTTTTATCGCGCCTAGAAGCTTTTATTGAGGTTGCGGATAAACACAGTGCAGCCTTTCCAGATGAGCCTCCTATTTTACCAAGCTTAAAAGCCATGGCGGAAAATATGCTTGCAGCAGTAAAAGCGCGTTGGGGTGATGAAGCAAAACCTTTGGATGTGTATCCTGCCTTTTTGACTTCCCCATCAGAAGCTTATAAAGGCAGGATGCAAGATATGACGGGTTCAGGCGAAGATGAAGAGACACCTTCGGTTGATAACCTAAACCTGTAAACTTTGGCTTGCATGGAGTTCTTCATGCAAGCTTATCGCCTCTTGGTAACCCTCTTCATTTGGATTGGCTTGTAGTATAGCCTGAGCCTTGCAAATAAAAAGATGGCTTGTAAATAGTATGCTAAAGTCACTTGGAATAGAGTTGCGGCCTTTTTCTAGTAGATCAAGTTTTTGCTCTTCCGAGATATCCGCAACAGCGACTTTACACATGAAGTAAGCATATGTAGTCATGGCCTTAGGTACTTGGTTGCAAACATCGAGGAAGTAGGGGTAATAAGCCTCATTTAAGGCTCTTGAGGGTTCAATATCAAAACCAATGCCTTGTATGTTGCTTTCTGAGAGTTGCTTATCAGGAGTGTAACATAAAATATTCAGCGCGAGCTTCAGATCTTGAATATGCTCAAAACGATTTTTAACTTCATCAAAGCTCATATTTGCAAAAGATGAATCGTCATCGAGTTGCTCAACGAGCCTATCAGGCAATGCAAAGTCGAGCTGCGTTAGTCTTGCTTGTAACGCGCAGTAAATAGGTACCTCAATCATCAGTTGCCCATGGGCTTTTTGCTCTACAAGGTTAAAAATGACATCCATTGTGTTTTGGTCTAGGGCATCTACAAAAAACACACAGAATAAGGCGTTATAAAGTGAGCGCATCCAAGCCATGTTAACACCTGGTCCAATGCCACGAGCCTTTGAAATATCGTTGAATCGTTGTATGTTTGCGTCACTCAAGATGTTGTCACTTTGCTCTTGAGGTGATTGCTCGGGGTGAAGCATGCTGATGATGCTTGCACGAAGTTTGTTGATTTCATTGGGGTCTAAGTGATCCTCCCAGGGGTTTCTGCTGGTAAATGTGCTTTGCTGCGTAAAAGGCCCGCCATCATCAAAAAAAGTGTTGTGACTTTCAGGGGGAGAGGTTAATAACTCATATGCCTCATTCACTTGCTTGGCTCTTGCTGTAGCTGCTTCGTGTTTAGCTTCTTGTTCTTCTTTTGAAAGCGCCTTAAATGCTGCATTGTTAAAGAGTTTGTCAGGGTGCTCTTTAAGCATGATTTTTCGGAAAGCATTTTTTACTTCTTTTGCGCTTGGGTTCTGTGTTTCTAAGCCAAGGATTTCGCGAGCTGTATTTGGGTTCATAGAGTTACATCCTATTTTTTTGATACAAATGCCTTAAACATGCCATAGCCACTAATCATGAGCCATGCACACTCAATAGAAAAAGAAGATAGGTTCCAGTTAAAGCAAAGGGAATAAATGATAAGTAGAGCACTTAAGAAGTTGATGCCAGAGTACACTAGGCTATGTTGTGACAAGCGACCTAATTGTAACCACAAGTAAGCCCACAGTAACGTGATTACGCCAGTCAGACCGATTAAATCTGATACGGCAAAGTGCATCTGACCAAGGTGGTACTCTAGATTAACCATAGTGTATTTATCTTAACTAAAATTTACCGCCGGCCACTATATCAGATCAATGGGGTCAGACACCATTGATTTTTTAGATAGGGGCCAAAAATATCAATATCATTATAATTTATATATAGACCATGCTAGAATCATTTGCCTACTGATAGAGGGAGTTTTGGAATGATATTGGATGGTCGAGCTTTAGCAGCAAAAATCGCAACCACCTTGCAAGACCGCGTGCAAACCATAAGTACAAAGCTCAATCGTCTTCCTTTGCTTGTCACCATTCAAGTTGGTGATGACCCTGCCTCCACGACTTATGTCAACATGAAAGCCAAGGCTTGTGAGCGTGTGGGGATGCTTTCAAAGCAACTTCGTTTTCCTGATGCGAGCGACTTAACTACAGAAGATGTGGTAAAAACCATCCATGAGTTAAATCAAGACAGCACCGTCGATGGCATTTTATTGCAGCACCCCGTTCCGGATCATATTGATGAGCGCGCTTGTTTTGATGCCATTGCCACGGCAAAAGATGTGGATGGTGTCACGACCGCAGGGTACGGCAAACTTGCCATGGGGGAGGCTGCCTATGCTTCGGCAACCCCAGGTGGCATTATGTCTATACTCGAGCATTACAAAATTAATCTTGCTGGTAAACACGCTGTGGTTGTAGGGCGTAGTCCTATTTTAGGTAAGCCGATGGCGGCAATGCTCTTAAATCAAGATGCAACGGTAACCATGTGTCACTCGAAAACCCAAGATTTACAAGCTCATATTGGAAGGGCAGATATAGTAGTGGGCGCAGTAGGCAAACCAAACTTCATCAAAGGTGAGTGGATCAAAGACGGTGCCGTGGTGATTGATGCTGGTTATCACCCTGATTTAAAAACGGGTGATATTGAGCTTGATACCATCAAAGACCGATGTGCTACCTATACGCCAGTACCAGGAGGGGTTGGCCCAATGACAATCATGACGCTTATTCGACAAACCGTGGATGCAGCAGAAAAAAGTCTATTGACCATCAGCTAAGTTTAGCGTGGCTAGCCAGTTTATGAGGCTTCTAACTTCAAGCCCATCCGGAAATGTTCTTTCGCGTAAACGCATCATATTTACCATTACGGTACTCATTCCTGAACAGTCAAGACCAAACAGGAATGAGCGCCGTTTTAGTCATGATTAATTTAACTTAAACATGAGTATCTAGTTGGATATGCGCAATGGTTTGTTTTATATATTAACATATAGATCAAATTTATTTGGTATTGTCATGGTAATGGCTTGGCCCGAAATCATGCGTATCTTCAATCAGGCATCGCATAAGTTAGAAAAAGATCCTAAGCGCTTTGTGAGCTTAGTAGATGATTTATTGCTCTATCTAAAGTTTTCAGAATATATCGGCCCTGAGTGGCAGACACTCAAAGAGACGGTTGCTTCTCAACTTAAAGACTCTCGCAACGCGGTTATCAATAGCAAAGATGGGGTTGCAGAAGATGAAATAGAAATGGTGCAGGCCTTGATGAGTGAACAGTACTTGCCCATTTTTATGAGTAACCATTTGGTGAGCCAAATTTGGCTCCATGATAGGATGCGTGCTTGTGGTTATGATGTGCCTGATCAGTGTCTGGGTTCATTGATTTTCTGGCAAAAAAAAGAACAATAGTCTATAAATGTAGTAACATATTGATCTATTAGGCTTAAAAATGACGGATGATACATACAATGATGGTTCGATAGCTAGTGAAGTTGCCCGGTTGCGCGCGGAAAGTAAAAGTATTGAACACAATATAAAGGCATCTGAAGACATTATAGCTGTGCTTGCTCAGAATCACCAAAAGGCTTTGAATGAGTTTAACCGTGTACAAGGTTTTCTTAATGTAAACTTTTTTTTAAAAAGCAATGATTATACAGCAGCGCATGAAAGGGAGCAGCAAGCTAAACAAGAACTCGATAGTATGGTGGAAGATAAAAATGCTCTTGTGGAGTCACTTTCAGAGCTCCAGCAAAGAGTAGCACTGCTTACTGGACAAGATATTGGAGAGGTAGAGGTAAGCAGACAACCTACAAATAGGCACTCTAGAGATTATGTACGCTCCAGATACGAAGTTAAAGAGCTTGAGTTAGGATTAGAGCTTGCTCTCTTAAAGGACAAAAAAAGCAATCCCAGAGCAACACTTGCTGACGTAAAAAAGGACTTAGAGGTGAAAAATAAAACCTTTAAAAGTTGTGAAGATGATGAGCAAGCATTAGCTCTTATAATTCATAAACATAAGCAAGATCTCATGTTATCAGATGGTACTGAAACAGCAAATCTAAAGCGTATGAAGGATGAATATGCCTCTGATATAAAACGATATACAAACCGTGGTTTTTTTGGTCGACTCATTGATGGTTTTCGGCGTCTATTTGGACTTAAAACAGCAAAAGATGCGGCAGAAGCCAATCACAAGAAGGCTGGTGAGAAATTAAATGCAGAATTGCATGATGCGAGATCTAGTTTTAATGAATCTAATGAGGTGCTTAGAGATTTACAGAGATATAAAGGAGAAGAGCGCATTGCCATAGAGAAAGTAGAAGATCAAGTTAAACTTTTGAAAGATATTCAAGCCGTAGAAGCAAAACTTGCTGACTCATTAGAGAGAAGTCTATCTGACTGGCGGATTCGATGTAAAGAGCATAGGGGCATTAAGGTTGGTGCCCTTAAAGAAAGCAGAGCTTCTACTCGAGTTAGAGACAGTCTCGATAAGTTTTTGAGAGAACGAACACATAGAAATCTTAATGCTTTACGCGCAGCGTTTGAAAAACATGATAATCACGCTGCAAGAACAGATGTACGTTTGATGGCATTATTGAGAGAAGTGGGTGAAGAATATGAAGGTGTAAATGTGTTTTTGCCAAAACCTGACTTTTTACCCATGAACTATACGAAAGTGCTTAGTTGTATTTTTGAAGAAAAGAGCACACATACTGAGCGACTGGCATCACTTTTACGCGAGCGGGAAGTCCTTGAAGAGTCCATTGCATCACATGTAAAAGAGTTAGAGCATATGCCTAAAGCCATGCAAGTAAACAAAAGAGCATTAGCAAAACTGTTATGGGCGCACGCTGAGTTTCAAAAACCAAGATCTGATGCTGAAGCAACACGTGCACAAGGAGAGGCAGCGGATGTCTGTAGTATAAAAATAGATGCACTCAAAAGGCATATGACAGCCTCAGCAATATATGACGTCACCGCACGGATGGAAGGACTTGATGTTACAGCTGCGAATAGTCAGTATAGCTATTTTTTGGTGACACACTACGATATAAACAAGGATATATACCAAACGTTTCGTCATGCTTTACGTGCATGTACCACAAGTGAGGCTATTTTAAGTGAGCCTTTTAATATATCAAAGATGAATATGCTAAAAGCAGAATTGGGTGATGCATATAAGACTCAATTTTATCAGAAAGTTTGGCCAAAAATATCGTCTTTATTTCATGAGGATTTTTATCTTGTTACGAATGTACAAGCAGAGTTCCAAGAAGATTGTAACCAACCATTTAACAAGAAGAATGAAGAGGTTATTGAGGCAATAGAGACGCTTAAAGATGCCGTGAGTAATCAATTATCAGAGCAAATTGATGATTATGGTGCAGTGATTGATGCATATCATGAGCATGTTGTGACTGCTGAAAGCGACCTTGGAGCCTCAACTTACGATGAAGCAAGCCCTGAAGCAAAACAAAAATACCGTGAAGCCATCAGAGAGATTTGGTCGACTACTATGCAAGCATTGCAAAGCATGCAGTTTGATAGGTTGCCCGAGTTTGCAGCTTTTAAGGATGCGGTAAATAATTTGTCGCGGAGTGAAGTACTTGATGCAAGCATAGTGTACCAACCTGTTTTGCCAGAGGTGACTATCGAAGAAGAAAAAACGAAGCTTGTCGATATTTTACGAAATATCCGAAAGGAAGAAAAAGCGTTATTACACTTTGAGCGATTGGAGGCACAGCTAAAATCTAGTAAGCCTTTAGGTTCTGAATACGTACCAGAAGCACTCTTGGCATTAACTGATGACTGTGTTTCAGAAGGTAATAAGGCCATGCTTGGCCCGCATAAAAAACTCAGGGTAGGCCTTAAAAACTTTTTAAGTTATCCAACCATGGGTACTTTTGGCGAGCTCAAAGAGAGAATGAAGCATGACCTAAACTATGTGAAAAATACAAATCTTGTACAACTATTTGAACGGGCAAGCGAATTTTTCTCTGAGGTAGATGACCTACGTGCCGAAATGACACCAAGTAGAAGCCCAACCCCGACGACTGTAGAAAGCTATGGTAATGATACTTCTTCCATGTCTTCTTTAAGTTCAGATTCAGGATCAGATGATGAGGACAAACATAATTTTGGAAACCCGCGATGACGCCATCCTTAATAGGTTTTTTTGATTATTGGTGAAGGTAAAAGTACATGTTATATCTAAACAATAGGTCGCTGAGCCAAGACAACATAGTAAGTGACTTTAAAAACAAAGTTGTTGATGCTGGACCACCTAAAAATCCCAAGGCTCCCTCGGCACTTCGTATCTTCCAAAGAAAGCTTCAGAGCATTTACTTTGGAGTTACTGACCCTCTTGAAGCACTTGAAAATGAATCTCGTTTTGATGCTTATCCTGGCCTTAAGGCCATGTTATATAAGATTTTTAATTTAAAAGATGGTGATGATTTATCACAAGCTTTTTCTCAATTAAAGCAAGTAGAACCCGAGTGGGCTGCCCCTGACTTAGACAAACATTGGCAGCGATTAGATTCAGAATATGGTTACTTCACCGGGTTTAATGACAGGGCTTTAAAAGATCTTTACAGGCAGCTTGTGCAAAGCACAAGGAAAATGGCAGTTCTATTTGAAGAAAATAATAACCCAGAAGATACCGTAGCTTATGAAAATGCTTATAAGCTTATGGCGCTTTTTGTGGATTCTGACAAGCCTATTAAACTCAATGAGCAATTCAACGAAGTATCTAAACGCACATACAAGCTTTTTCATCAATCTGACGTCCAGTTTGAAAAGCCTTTTCATGATGTTCTTCTGGTTAAGTTAGCGTTGCCTTTTGCAACAAGCTTTCAGGACAAATCAGGATGGCGCAACCTTATAGATTCAATAGGCATGCAAGCTTTTCCTTTTTTTGCCATGGCAGACAAAATGGAAGCAAAAGCAGCTGAAGCAGATGGGCAGCCTCTTGCACCTCAAAATAGGCGTGAGGCTGAACGTATTTTTGTGAAACTCAAATATGCAAGAGGGGATGAAGACCCTGAGTTTGCAGCGCTTTGTCATGCCAGTAAAGTGGATGAGAAAACCTTTAATAAGTGCCTTGACTATATGCGTGAAATACCTGGTTGGCCTAAAAAAAACGAAGACAACCTGCCAGATATAGAAGTACATGGGGAGGGTGATGCTGCAGGTTACCGTATCGTAAAATTGCCTATCAATGACAAGCGGGCTTTGATTCTTGGTAAAATTACCGATTGCTGCCAATCCATAGATGGCCACTCTGAGCTGTGTGTTAAAGATGGTGTCTCTCTCACAGACAATGGTTTTTATGTCATTTTAAAAGAAGATAAGAAAGGCAATACAAAAATTATTGGCCAAAGTTATGCTTGGAGGTCAAAGTCTGGAAGCCTGTGTCTGGATTCTGTGGAATGTTTAAAAGATAGTATTTCTAATGATGCGCTCAAAGCGCTTTTAACTGGCTTTTCTCAGCAGATATTATCCGACGACCCTGACATGAAAATGATAACTATTGGCAGGGGAGGGAAAACACCTAAAGATGTGTTTGCGGATGCTTTTTCCCCAGAAGTCATGAGTCAGGGCATGCTATATGGAGACGCCTTGTCTCAATATCTCATCATGGGGCAGGCACAAATGAAGTCGGGTCCATTACCTGAAGGGCTTGGCTTAGAAGATAATTTGAAGTCTTTTTTTGAATGGGTTCGAAACTTTTTGCCCAATGACGCAGACCTAGAGTCTGAAATAGCCACTTTTTTAAGTGGAAACATGAGTCCAACACTGAAAAACGCTGTCATAGCCGGTGCTCAAACGGTTAGGAATTATATTGCCATATTACCTTTTCTGGAAACAAGGGTAAGCCCAGAGAATATGAAAGACATGGAGTTACGGATATCTGACCTCGTTCTAAATGTCCAAGATTTCAAAACGGTACGCGATGTATTGCAACCTGAACAATTTCAAGCATTTTATACAGTAATAAAAGGCAAGCTGGTAGATATCATTGAGTGTGAATCTGATATCAAAGAGATATTCATGTGTCTCTCTCCTGAACAGTGTAAAGAAGTTGTCAACCTTTTGAAAATGAAACTGCCTGATATTTTTAAAGATGGTCGGCGTTTTCTAGAGGTATTATTTCCTCTCCATGGTAATAAGAGCCGTGTGCTGGTCGACGCCATGAAAGAGCACCTACCTAAGATCATCAACACTGCTTCCGTTTTTGAAAGTATGATGCTCACTTATCTCAAGCCTGGAGATCAAGCAGAATTTATTACTGCTATGACAAGCCGTTTTTCGGAGATGATAAAAAATGGCAATGACTTTAGAACAGTATTCCGCAACATTACTCCTCAGCAACGCACAAGGATTTATGAGGCCATAAAAGAAGATATGCCTGATATTCTAAGCTCGTACAGTGATATTAACATGGCATTCCAATACCTATCTCTCGAACAGTGTGAAGAAGTCATCAAGTCTATAAAAGATAAACTGCCTCATTTATTTCGAGGTGTTAAGAGTTTTTACAATGGCTTTTATGGACTCGACGAAGATAAGTGCAGATTACTTATTGAGGCCATGAAAGCAGATTTACCTGAAATCATTCAAGATACTCATGATTTTGAAATTGCGCTCCGATTCCTAACCCCCAATGATCGTACAGTTATTTATGAGGCTATGAAAGATCGTTTACATGCTTATATAAAAACAGCCGCTGGATTAAATCGTGTACTCAAGTATCTTACACCCGATCAGTGTAAGTACGTTTGTAAAAATGTAAGCATAAGTTTCTCCGATATGATTAACAAACATGATGAATTAGCTGCTGTTCTAAAACCCCTTGCGCCCGAAATGTGCGGTGAAGTTATACATTCCATAAAAGAAAAGCTACCCAATGTCATTAATAGTGGCTTTGAACTTGGCATGCTTCTTATGGGTCTTGATATTGAGCAGTGCGAAGCCGTCCTTCAAGCTATGGAAGATAAGTTGCCTGATATTATTAATAATGCTAATGACTTTTATAAAACACTAGAATATCTCCTGCCCAAAACCAGAACTGCACTTTATGAGGTAATGAAAGAAACCATTCCAACACGCATTCTTGAGGAAAGCAGACCCTCTCATGAAGCTATGATAGATGCCTTAAGGTATACGCTGCTTCAAACCATGCTTATGACTTTTGAAGCGGTAACACATTTTTTTGATGACATGGGGCCCATGCTTCAAGAAACAAAGAGCAGTTACTATCTAGATGGTATAGACCAAAGCAAACTTGGCTACGCTTTTAAAAAATATACAATGCTCCTAGAACCTGAAGAAGCCATTGAAGTTTATGAGGCGCTTCAGGAACATCTTCCTAAAGGGTTTGATCTTGATGCACATTTGATAAGAGACTACAGCTTTAATGAGATGAAAAAGGTGCTTAATGATTTGAAAGAAGGCGGAAAAGATTCAGATACTCAATACGATACAGAGCAATATTTATCGAGATAAGTAATGGCGCGCCCGGAAGGATTCGAACCTCCGACCTTCTGGTTCGTAGCCAGACACTCTATCCAACTGAGCTACGGGCGCGCAATGTCGTGGCGGAGAGAGAGGGATTCGAACCCTCGATGGAGGTTTTGCCCCCATACTCCCTTAGCAGGGGAGCGCCTTCAGCCGCTCGGCCACCTCTCCACTTTGAGAGCGACAGTATATCAGTAATTTTGTATGGGTCAACCCATTTGTTGTGCTTCTCCAGCTAAAGCGAATAGTGTATTCTAATGACCTTTGTGGGACGATGCGGTCAGGAGACAAAATGAAGAAGTCGAAATCAAACCTAGCGGGGAAAGCGGTCTACATTGTAGATGGTACACGTACCCCCTTCTTAAAAGCCAAGGGTGTCGGGCCATTCAGTGCCTCAGACCTTGCAGTATCAGCAGGGCAAGCCTTACTTAAGCGACAACCTATTGCGCCGAGCGACTTAGATCAAGTGATTGTAGGCTCAGCCATGCCAGGGCCTGATGAAGCGAATATTGCGCGTGTGATTGCTCTACGACTTGGTTGTGGAGACAACGTACCTGCGTTTACGGTCATGAGAAATTGCGCGTCAGGCATGCAGGCGATTGATGATGCTGCACTGCAAATTGCAAGTGGCAGAAGCAACCTTGTGCTTGCAGGCGGGACCGATGCCATGAGTCGTGCGCCACTTTTATTTAATCATAAAATGGCGTCTTGGCTGGCATCTTGGTTTGGTGCTAAAACAACAGGGCAGCGTCTAGCACTCTTACCCCAAATCAGACCTTCATTTTTTGCACCTGTGATTGCTTTATTAAGAGGTTTAACCGATCCGATTGTCGGTTTGAACATGGGGCAAACCGCAGAAAAGCTTGCGTATCGTTTTAATATTACGCGCGAAGAGATGGATGCGTTTGCTGCACGGAGTCATGCGCGCTTACTGAAAGCATTTGATGAAAATCGTATGGATGAAGTCGTGCCTATCATCAACCCCAAAGGTAAAGTTGCTGAGATGGATGATGGTGCTAGACGAGACTCCACACCAGAAAAGCTCGCTAAGCTCAGACCTTTCTTTGATAAAAAGTATGGTATGGTCACCGCAGGCAACAGTTCACAAATTACAGATGGCGCATGTTTATTGCTACTTGCCAGTGGCAAGGCAGTAAAAGAGCACAATCTTAAAGTGTTAGGGCGCATTGTAGATTCACAGTGGTCAGCACTCGACCCAAGCCAAATGGGGCTTGGTCCTGTTCATGCGGCAGCACCTATTTGTGAGCGACAAGGTATTACACCTAAAGATATGGATGCGTTTGAAATCAACGAAGCTTTTGCCGCACAGGTATTGGCTTGTCTTAAAGCATTTGAAGATGAAGAGTATGCTAAGAACGAGCTTGGCTTAAAAGCGCCACTTGGTGCACCCACAGATGCACTGAATCGTGATGGTGGTGCGATTGCAGCAGGGCATCCCATTGGTGCCAGTGGGGCAAGAATTGTATTGCACCTGTTAAAGTCGCTTGAGCAAACAGGGGGCAAACATGGTATGGCATCCATCTGTATTGGTGGCGGTCAAGGTGGTGCGATGTATATTGAGCGCACATCGGAGGTGAGAGAAGATGCATAATACACACTGGAAAAAACATGAAGATGCCGACCACATTGTATGGCTCGGTCTAGATAGAGCTAATGCAGGGGCCAACACCATCAATGATGAGGTGTTAACCGAGCTTGATGCGCATATCGAAGAAATTAAATATCAAGATAATCTCAAAGGCCTTGTGATTTATTCATGCAAAGACAAGGGCTTTATTTTAGGTGCCGATGTTACAACGTTTACCGAGCTGGATACGCCTGAACGCACCGAAACGTTCTTAAGAAAAGGTCAAACCGTATTCTCGAAGCTTGAGAGCGTAACTATACCGACTGTTGCTATGATTGATGGTTTTTGTTTAGGTGGCGGTATGGAGCTTGCCCTTGCGTGTGATTACCGAGTGGTAAGTGATGCTGATAGCACTCGTTTAGGTTTACCTGAAATCAAACTTGGCTTTCACCCAGGCTGGGGTGGTCTTGTGCGCTTGCCACAACTCATTGGTGGCTTTAATGCACTATCACAAGTGATTTTAACCGGTAGCATGATTCGTGCGAAGCGTGCAAAAAAACTCGGTATGGTAGATGAAGTCGTACCTTTGCGTCAGCTCAAACGTGCAACCCGTCATTTTATTATGAATAAGCCCGCCAAGCATAAGCCAAGCTTTGTCCAAAGCTTAGATAAGCTTGCACCAGTACGTTTTCTCATAGCGGCGTTGCTGCGCAAAGAAGTGGCTAAAAAAGCGCGCAAAGAACACTATCCAGCGCCTTTTGCTGTGATTGATTTTTGGGAACAAGAAACCAAAGCAGATGACATGGCTTATATTAAAGAGGCCGACTCTGTAGTGAAGCTTGTATTAGATAATGACACGGCAAAAAATTTAATCCGTATTTTCTTTTTACGTGAGCGCATGAAAGCATTTGCCAAAGCGTCAAGCTTTAAGGCTAAACATGTACACGTGATTGGTGCAGGGGTCATGGGCGGTGATATCGCTGCTTGGTGTGCTAAGCAAGGTTTGACGGTGACGTTGCAAGATACGTCTTATGAAAGAATTGCACCTGCTATGGGTCGTGCGCATAAGCTTTATAAGAAAACACTGAAGAAAGCGCGTCCAATTCAAGCCGCTATGGATAGACTGGTGGCAGATCCTGAAGGTGATGGCATTCGCCGCGCCGATGTGATTATTGAGGCGGTGTTTGAAAACCTTGAAGTCAAACAAGAGATTTTTAAGCGCGTAGAAGCAGAGGCGAAGCCTGATGCAATTATTGCGACCAATACTTCAAGCATTCCTTTAGATGAAATCAGCACGGCCATGAAAAAGCCGGCAAGGCTTGTCGGTATTCACTTCTTTAACCCTGTGGCGCGTATGGAGTTGGTTGAGATTGTATGCAGTGATAAAACCAAACGTGCGGTCAAAGAAGATGCCGAAGCCTTTGTGAATCAGATTTCACGTTTACCTCTCCCTGTTAAATCAAGCCCAGGCTTTTTGGTTAACCGTGTATTGATGCCTTATTTGCTTGAGTGTATTCAGCTCTTAGATGATGGCTACGCACCAGAGGCGATTGATGAAGCGGCCAAGGCCTTTGGCATGATGATGGGACCTGTAGAGCTTGCAGATACTGTGGGGCTTGATGTATGCCTTGCGGTTGCTCAAAACCTCACTGAGCATTTTGGCGGTGAAGTGCCGAAGCGCATTCGTGAAATGGTTGATGTTGGTAAGCTTGGTAGAAAATCAGGCGAAGGTTTTTATAAGTATGTGAAAGGCAAAGCTGTGAAGCATAAGCATGCCCATAAAAATGCCAACGCTACCCACAATGAAGAAATTGCACATCGTCTGATTTTACGCATGGTAAATGAAGCTGCGGCTTGTCTAAGAGAAGGCGTGGTTGAAGATGCAGACTTACTCGATGCCGGCATGATTTTTGGTACAGGCTTTGCACCTTTTAGAGGTGGGCCCATGCACTATGCCAATGCGTTTGGTCAAGATAAGTTGAATGCATCTTTTGCTGAGTTGGAAACCCAGTTTGGTGAGCGCTTTAAGCAAGATGCAAGCCTTGATGTAAAACGAGGCGAGTCTTGAGTACACCTGCAGCAAGGCATATCTTTGTTTGTACCAACCGAAAGCCAAACGGCAAAGGCTGTGCGGCTTTCGGTTCAGAAGAAGCCTTTGAGTATCTAAAAGCACAAATGGAGACGAAAGCGCCTTTATTTAAAAATAAAGCGCGAGTTAAAGTTGTGAAGACTTCTTGTTTGGGCCGCTGCAAACTCGGCCCAAATCTATATATTACACCGGATGATGTCTGGTATTCTTTTCAAAGCTTAGAGGAAATCGATGCTATCATCGATAAGCACTTTACCTAGTTATGCTTCTTGCTGAGGGTGCTTAGGTCGTACTTTTCCTCATCACTTTCAGAAGATGAGTCATCAGCTTCGGTTTCGTTAAAAGGGAAGTGATACTCAAGTGCGCTTAGCCTTGCATTTAGCATAGAGATTTCTGCATTCAAATCTCGCAAATCTTGTTTGGCTTCTTTGCGATTTGCTTCAGATAAGAGGTATTCGCGCTCAACATCTTGTACTTTACTTCTTTCTAGGGCAAGTAGGCCTAACATTTGTTTTTGCCAGAGATGACGCTCGTCAGGTGACATTTTTGACGTATCCGTTTCAAAAAGTACCTGAAAGGCATTCGGTGCTTGATGTATAGGTGCTTCTTGAGTTTTTGGTAAACAGTTGTTAAAGAGCTCACCTAACCACTCACAGCAGCCAGATGCACCACTAAAAAAACTATACGAATTACCTTTGGGCTTTTTGCGCTTTCTGGTCATGATACAGCTCCGATAAGAAAGCGCGCACTATATCAGATATTTAAGCACGCCACCTAAAAAACGAGTTGCTTCACCACCAGTGACAGCTCTATGATCAAAGCTTAACGAAAGCGGTAGTAAGTGACAGGATTTTACCTCGCCGTTTTCGCTCTTCACACCCTCATAGAGTCGACCTACGGCTAAAATGGCAACAGAGGGCGGGACAATAATCGGGCTTGCGAAGCGGCCTGAAAATTTACCAAAGTTCGAGAGCGTAATGGTTGAACCTTTGAGTTTTTCAGGAGGTACACTGCGGTTTTGTACGCTTTCTTTGAATTCATTGATTTCTGCGCGCAGCGCTTCGTCTGATTTATTTTGAGCGTTATGAATCACAGGTACAAACAAGCCTTCTTCATTATCCATGGCAATGCCTAAGTGCACTTCATCAAAGCATTTGCGCGCGCTATGTTCGGTGCTAAACCAAGCATTCAAAGCAGGCTCGATTTTAGCGGCTTCACAAACAGCGCGGATTAAACGTACGGTAATATCATCTTTACCGACCCAGGCAGAAACATCGGCTTCATCAAAAATACTGACAGGCACAACCACGTCATGGGATTCTACCATGCTTGTGAGCATAGCGCGGCGAACACCACGCAAGGGTTCAAAGCCTTCAGGAGGAATGGCATCAAGACGCGCTTTTTCTTCAACTTCTTCTTTAGAGATGATGCGATTATCAGCTTTGGGCTCAATGCTCTTTAAGTCAACCTTTAAGCGCTTAGCAGCAAGGCGTGCGGCAGGCGTTGCTTTTGCTCTTTGAGTTGTATTGGCGGAACCAATAATAAAATCATCTTCAAGTTGCTCGGTGCTTTCTTCAAGTGTGCCCACTACCGTGCCTTTATCTTCAGAGACTTCTTTTGCGCTGGCAGCAGTAAACCTCACCAATGGGTCGCCGGTTTTGATGATGTCGCCAGCCTCACCATAAAGTTTTTCAATCACACCTGCTTCAGGGCAGGGCACATCGACCACGGCTTTAGCTGTTTCCATAGAAACCAAGGGTTCATCAACTTTGACTTCGTCACCAACTTTGACAAACCACTCGTGAATTTCTGCATCAGGTAAACCTTCGCCTAAGTCAGGTAAATTGAAAACACTCATAGTTACTCCATAATCTCTAAGATGGTTTGTTTGATGCGCTGCACGCTTGGAATATAATATTTCTCAAGCTTAAAGTAGGGCATGGTCACGTCATAACCAGTGACGCGTCTCACCGGTGCCAGTAGAGCATCCATACTGTTTTCCATGATTTGCGCGGCAATTTCAGCGCCTACGCCACAGGTTTTAGCAGCCTCATGAATAATCACTGCACGCCCAGTTTTTTCGACAGAATCTAAAATGGTATCCATATCTAAAGGTTTGATGCTGGCAACATCGATGACTTCACAAGAAAGCCCTTCTTCTTCCTCAAGCTTGCGTGCGGTTTGCAAGGTTTCATGGATGCTTGCTCCCCAACTTATTAGGGTGACATCTTCACCTTGCTTTAAGGTAAAGCATTTGCCTAATGGCAGGGCTTCGCCTTCATCGGGTACGGGTTGCTTGACCAAGCGGTAGATGCGCTTGGGCTCTAAAAAAATCACAGGGTCGGGGCTGCGCATTGCAGCAAGCAATAACCCATAAGCGCGCTTGGGTGAAGATGGAATCACGACTTGCAGTCCAGGAATATGGGCAAATAAAGCTTCAGTACTTTCTGAATGATGCTCAGGCGCGTGAATACCACCACCAAAAGGAGCACGAAATACAATCGGGCAATGTAGTCTGCCGCGGGTACGGTTACGGTAGCGTGCCGCATGCGATAAGATTTGGTTGAAAGCCGGGTAAATAAACCCCATAAACTGAAATTCAGCCACAGGCTTAATGCCCTGGAGCGACATACCCACAGAAAGACCTGCAATCATAGACTCAGCAAGCGGGGTGTCGAATACACGCCTTTCACCAAAGCGAGCCTGCAGCCCTTGGGTTGCACGAAATACACCGCCATTGTGGCCCACATCTTCACCAAAAACGACGATGTTTTCATCCTGCTCAAGCTCATAGGCAAGCGCTTGGGTGACGGCTTCTACTAAAGTAATATCAGTCATGACGGGCCTCCTCTACAGCAATGGCACTTTGTTCTACAAGCTCAGGAGGCATTTCTGCAAAGTGGTGCGCAAACATCGAGGTAACATCTTGTGGCTGGGTAGCGGTGTATTCTACTACAGCCTCATCAATCTCTTTTTTAAGTGCATCTTGCAGTTTGGTTTCATCGGCTTTTGACCAGTTGTGCTCTCGCTCGAGATAACGCTTAAGCCTTTCAATCGGCTCTTTGGTTTGGGCAAGCTTGACTTCTTCATTAGGTTGATAGCGGGTAGCATCATCGGCAGTGGTATGGTCTGATAAGCGGTAGGTAAGAGACTCAATCAGAGTCGGGCCGCCACCACCACGGGCCTTTTCCACGGCATTGCCAATCACTTCTCTTGCAGCAATGACATCATTACCATCGACTTGAATGCCATCAAAGCCTGCGGCGATGGCTTTCTGTGCCAGGGTTTGGGTTGCGGTTTGTTTTTCTAAAGGTACAGATATGGCCCATTGGTTATTATTAACAATAAAAACCACAGGTAAGTTCCACGCACCAGCTACATTGATGGCTTCGTAAAAATCGCCTTCAGACGTACCGCCATCGCCAATACACACTGCAGCCACACGTTTTTCTTCACGGTATTTAAAGGCAAAGCCAATACCTGCTGCATGTAAGCACTGTGAGGCAATAGGTACACAAATGGCCAAGTCTTCCGAGCCACAAGCAAAGTCACTACCGCGCTCATCCCCACCCCAGTAGGCAAGAATTTCAGACATCTTTACGCCACGTTGGAACTGGGTTGCATAATCTCTGTAGTAAGGCACAAACACATCTTCTTGTTTTAAAGCATGTCCAATGGCAGTAGATACTGCCTCTTGTGCATTGATGGGAGCATAGGTGCCCATTTGTCCGGTACGCTGAAGCGCAATGGCTTTCTTATCAAAAAGTCGAGTTTTAACCATGACCGAATACAGATAAATCAGCGTGTTTTTATCTGTGGCAAAGGCAGGGAGGGTATCAGTAAGTTCGCTTTTCTCGTCTAGGAATCGAACAAATGGTACTTCAAAACGAGCAACTACAGTCATAAGCGATTACTTCCTTATAAAGCCATTTGAATCGAAGTAGGATACCTATAAAATTTTGAAAAAACCAGCTTATTGTTCAAGCACTCGATTTAACGTAAACTTAGAGCAATATTCTAAGGTGTATACTATGAAAAAATTACCCGTAATTGTAGGCATGGGTGGCATGAATGCTGCTGGTCGTACCTCAGGTCACCATGCCTATAAGCGCACTGTGTGTGATGCGCTGTTTGACCATGATATGGCCTCAACTTGGCAAGATTTAGCCAATCGTATGGGCGTACCTGCAACAGATATCGATGCCATCAAAGCGGGTACTTTGGTACGTCGTATTGAACGCTTTGACCCCAGTAATGTGGCGTGGCAACAACCAACTAAACTTATGGTTTCGAGTGCGGGTGGTTTACCACGAGGCTTTGATCCTGCAAGCTTATATAATTCTCATCATCACCCAAGAGCATTGCAGCTCTCCATATTTGGTGCTTCTGATGCATTAAGCTCGATGGGTCTAAACTGGGATACGCTATTAACACATATTAAGCCTGATGAAGTGGCAGTATTTGCCGGCAGTGCGTTGGCGCAGCTTGATGAATGCTCACTTGCTGGTGTGTTTGGTTCACCTTTGAGAGGGGTGCGCATCAACTCAAAAATGATGCCTTTATCGCTTCCTGAAATGCCAGCTGATTTTATTAATAGCTATGTGATTAATAGTGTCGGTACCACCGGTCATAACGTGGGTGCTTGTGCGACGTTTTTATATAATGTGAAGCTTGGTTTAGAAGTCATTCAGTCAGGCAAGGCGCGTATTGCCATCGTAGGTGGTGTGGAAGCGCCAATTGTACCTGAAGTGGTTGAGGGCTTTCGAGTGATGGGCGCATTGACAACGGATGATGAGCTTTGCGCGATGGATGGCAGTGCAACACCTAATAACCGCCGCGCTTGTAGGCCTTTTTCTACCAATGCAGGCTTTACCATTGCTGAGGCGTCTCAATTTATTATTTTGATGGATGATGCACTCGCCGTAGAGTTAGGTGCGCATGTTTATGGCTCAGTTGCTGATGTGTTTGTGCATGCCGATGCCAATAAAAAATCCATCGCAAGCCCAGGTATTGGTAATTATATTACCATGGCAAAAGCAGGGGCTTTGGCCAAAGCAATGCTTGGTGATTTGTCACATACCTACGTGCAAGCCCATGGTACCGGCACACCACAAAATCGTGTTACTGAAAGCCATATTATTAATGAAGTGGCGAAAACTTTTGGTCATGATGCTTGGCCGGTCGCTGCTGTGAAGTCTTATGTTGGCCACACGGTCAGTGCTGCTGCAGGTGACCAACTGATGAGTGCTTTAGGCGCTTGGCAATATGGTACGGTGCCAGGCATTAAAACCATCGACCATATCGCAGACGATGTGCATGACTCGCATTTAAATATATTAATGGATCACTTGGATATTGATGAAACCATGCAAGGTGTTGTTGTAAACTCTAAAGGTTTTGGTGGTAACAACGCTTCAAGCCTTGTGCTGTCACCAGGTAAAACGCTAGATATTTTAAAAGCACGTTATTCAACAGATGAAATCACAGCCTACCAGAAAAAACTAGAAGCGACAGAAGAGCAAATCAAACTTAATGATAATGAAGCATGTGCGGGTAAAGGGAAGTTAGAATATCACTTTGGTGAAGCGGTAATGGATGCTGAGGATGTATCCATGACTGAGTCATCGGTGAAACTTTCTGGGTTTGCTCAGGCGATTGATTTACCAAGCGAGGATCCTTTTGCTTAGGGTCGTAATGCAAGTCTTGCTTTAAGAATGCATGTAAATTGGAAGTTTGATTTAAGCGATGTAAGTAAACGGCATAGAATGCCATCACCGCTTTTAAGTAGTTTCTGGTTTCAGCCCAAGGTAAGGTTTCTATCCATATATCAATGTTTTCTTGGTTTTTAAGCGGGAACCTTTTTTGCCAGCGATGCACCTGTCTTGGGCCCGCATTGTAAGCTGCCACCATAAAGATAGGGTTATCATCAAATTGCTTCGCCAATTGGCTTAAGTAAGCAACCCCAATTTCAATGTTTTTCTGTGGTTTAAATAAATCCTTGCTAGAACCATAACTAAGTCGCGCGCGTCTTGCCACATGCTTGGCTGTTTTGGGCATGACTTGCATTAAACCATGTGCCCCTACGGGCGAAGTCACATCATGTCTGAATGCGCTTTCTTGCCGGATAATGGCAAATACAAAGGCTTCTGGTATGTTATAGTTGGCTGCATATTTATTCACAAGTTTTTGGTGTGAAAGCGGAAATCGTAATGAGATTTGATTTGAGAGCGTATCATCACCACTTAAATACACAGATTTACCAGTCCAATGCAGCTTTTGTTCGAGCCACGCCACAAACGAACTGCGCTTATGTTTACTCAGTGCCACCATAAAGTCATTGGAGAGCCTTGAGGCTTCAAGTGTGTGATTGCTTTCATAAAGCGATTTGATTTTCTCAAGAATAGGCGCATGTGACATGGCAATGTCTTCAGCACTTACCGCAGGCTCTTCTTGTAGGGAAAATGGCGTATGTAATCTACTACTGGCAAGAAAGCCATAGTAATGCCTTTCTTTGGCAACTTTTTGATACAGCTCTTTTGCAGCATCTTCATTTCCAAGGGCTTCCTCTGCACGAGCGAGCCAGTAAGACCAAGCAATATCATTTTGATAATCTGTGTGTAATATCAACTTTTTAACACGTGTCCAATCTTGTCTACGTAACGAGTAACGAATTTGCCAATCCATCAAGGCATTGGTATATGCATCAGGTGAGACTTTTTCAAACCATGTATTGGTATCATTTTTATTGCGTATTGCTTTATATAGCGCAAGATGTGCCATAAAGGCGTGGCTTTGCTTTTCTGAAAGACGGTTTTCTTGTTTTGCCTTTCGCCATAACTCAATCGCTTTTTTCGGATTGGATGAAACCAAGCGCTTTAGGCCATATAAATAATAGTGGCTATGTAAGTCTGAAGGCTCAAGGGTTGAGATGCGTGTGGGCTGACGATGAATGATTTCAAGCAAACGTTTTTCATAAGGGTTTTTTAAGTGCGCTTTGGCAACCAAATATTTGGCAAGTGGGTAATCACGTTTACCTAATGCAAGCTTTGCGCGCTCGGTAAGCCAGTCACTTGGAATGAGCTTTTGTTCATAGAGTGATTGAAAGACTGAGTTGCAACTGCTGGATAAATCATCCCCAGTCATAAATAGAGGTTTAAATGCTGTAAGTCCTTCTTTTGTTTGACCAAGTTTAACCATGGCCAAGCTATGATAGCACTGTAAGCTTGTTTCTTTGCTGGGTTGGTAGTACTTGCTAAATAAAGCCCAGTGGCCATTTTTGCCAAGTTGATACAACCATTTATCTCTTAGTTTATTAGATAGCGGTGTATCTTCAGCAATGTAAGCAATGAAAGAATCAGAAGGGGAATCGTTGGGCATGGTCTTGCTCCAACTCATGTAATCTATGAATTGGTCGATGCTTGCAGACTTAGGTGGGGCACTCGCAAAGGTTGTCATCGCGAGACAGACCCCACACAAGATGCGGGGAAGTGAAGTCATGCTTAAACACCTATTTGATTCCGTACGGAAGTTATGGTTTTTTGATAGCTCTTAGTTTTGAATATAGCAGAGCCCATGACAAATTGCGTAGCGCCATGTTCAAAAAGTTCGCGAGCGTTCTCTGCAGAAACGCCACCATCGACTTCAATGGGTAAGCTTGGATACGCTTTGGCAAGTGCTTTAATTTTAGGAAGAACTTCGGGCATAAAGGCTTGATTACCAAAGCCTGGATGCACAGTCATTACCAACACAAAGTCAAGCAAAGGTAGGTAGTCATGAATGATTTGAAAGGAGGTATCAGGGTTGATAGCAAGGCCTGCTTGTACCCCTTGGTCTTTGATCTTTTTTAAGTTATCTTCGGTATGATGCGTCGCCTCAGGGTGAAAGCTGATTCGGCTCGCACCGGCCTTGGTAAATGCTTCTATGGCAGAAGAGACAGGGGTCACCATCAGATGCACATCAAGCAATACATCGGGGAACTGCTTTTTTATATCTACGGCAAATTGTGGGCCAAAACTTAAGTTAGGGACAAAATGGTTATCCATAATATCTAAATGAATACCATCAGCACCAGCATTAAGCACGGCTTGAATTTCACCACCTAAGTTTAGGGTATCTGCGGCAAGCAATGACGGGAGAATTAGAGACACTCAAAGGCCCCATTGAATATAAGGTTGACTGACCAAAGTGCATAGCGGGCCTCAATGGTATTCGAAGTTTGTCGTACTTGTTGATTTAATATCTCTTGTCGTTCAGAAACTGTATAACGACCATCAATCGCAAAGAAAGAGTAGTCATCCATGTGATAGCTTAAGCCTACGATTGCTTGGCCTACAAAGCCACTTCGGCTGGGTGATGCCGGTTTGGTTATGTTGGCGCCAGTTTCATCAATTAACTCCTGAAGCCTCTCGCCTGTGGTGATGAGTGTGTCATTATAGTAAAGGTCTGCCTTATTCACTATATAAGCCCAGCCAATACCGCCACCGATATAAGGCACCAGTTTTGACGAGTAGTCTCCAAAGAAATCGTAATAAGCATTAAAGGTTGCTACAAAAGATTGGGTTGTGCCATCTAGGCGCCACTCTGTGCTTGAATCGGGACTATGGATTGTGGTGTCATTGAGCCTAAGGTAAGCCATGGGTGTGTTATTATAAACACCCTCACCTTCAAAGCGAAAATTATCACACCAACGGTAACCAATTTGCCCTCCAATCTGGCCGTAAATATCATAACCTAATTGCGCGGGCTTGATGGTGCCATCTAAGGCTACGTAGTTGAAAGGTACATTTTCAGGATAGTTAGCGCCAACGATAATGCCACCGTAAGTGCCGGGTTGCGGGTTAAGTGCGTGTGCCGCAGGCAAAATCAGCGTTGTGAGTGCTGTGATTAAAATCGTTTGTAACGTCCTTTTCATAGGATATATCCTTGTAAGGATTATTTATATTGTGCGCCTTCGTAGCGATAAACAATACCGGCGTTGGCCATATACGCTTGAAACGGCTTACCCAAGTCATCAATGTTATTGGTGCCAACGTAACGAAAAGCAACGTTTAAGGCATAGTTTTCTGCAAAATTAAAGGTAATCCCAGCGGTACCCTGATAAGCAAAAGCACTATCGGCAACACGAAAGTCTGCGACATCGGGTACCCGCGCATTATCAATTTTTACATTGATCCAGCCATAGCCCACACCTGCACCTAAAAAGGGAGATAGGGTTGGGATGACCATAGGAAAATCATAATAGACATTCACAAGGCCAAGCACGGCGTTGGTATAACCTGCTGCTTCATCAATTTTAAGGCCGTTCTCAAACACATTATCCAACATACCATTAAGGTATGTGACTTGGCCCTCGTAGCGCATGGGGTTACTTTGGTAGCCAAAGCCACCACCTGCGTTGTATTCTGATTCGTAATTGGCTTCATCATACACAATGCCATCATAAAGCTTGGTGACATTGTTGGGAAAGTACGCATAACCCCCAAAGCCTGTGAGGTACCAACCATCAATGGGCTCTGCCGCGAAGGTAGGTGTGGCAATCATTGAGAACAAAGCAAGCTTAAGATAGCGATGTTTCACATCAGACTCTAGAAAAATATAACCTTACCCCATGGTAGCGATTTTGGGTAATTTTGCAAGGTCTTAGAACTTGGATGTTATAGGATACCGCCAGTCACGACCAAAGGCACGAGAGGTCACTTTGGTGCCTGGTGGGGCTTGTCTTCTTTTATATTCGTTTTGGGTGACCATGCGAGTCACTTGTTTTACCGTGTCATAGGCAAAGCCTTTGGCTGCAATTTCTTCGGCTGTTAATTTTTCATTCATATATAGGTTTAAGATTTCATCGAGCTCATCGTAGCCTGGTAGTGTATCTTGGTCTGTTTGATTGGGCGCAAGTTCAGCAGAAGGGGCACGGGTAATGATGCGCTCAGGGATAACTGCGTTTACACTGTTTCTATAGTGCGCAAGTTTATAAACTTCTGTTTTGAGTACATCTTTAATAGGTGCAAAACCACCGCACATGTCACCATAAAGTGTCGTATAACCCACAGCGCTTTCACTTTTATTACTGGTGGAAAGCAATAAAGCACCCGTGCTGTTGGAATAGGCCATCAGCAATAAGCCACGGAGGCGGGCCTGCATGTTTTGCGCCGTAATGCCTGGAATAGTTTGGTCTGTTAGGTGCGGCTTTAACGTGCTTTGCATGGCTTTAAAACCATCTTCAATGCTCATAATTTGATGGTTAACCCCTAAGTTTTTAACCATCTCGATGGCATCCTGATTACTGATGTCGCTTGTGTAGCGTGATGGTAATAAAATAGGGTGAACACGGCCTGCCCCTAAAGCATCGACGGCAAGTGCGAGTGTGAGCGCAGAATCAATGCCACCAGAAAGCCCCAATACAACATCTGAAAAACCATTTTTCAGTACATATTCTTTAAGGCCTGTGACTAAAGCTTGATATAAAAGTGCCGTATCATCGAGTAATGCACACTGTTTGCCGGTGATGGTTTTATCTTTAAATTCAACCGACACCAAATCTTCTGCAAAAGCATCAGCAAGGACTTTGATTTCACCTTGTTCATCAGTCACAAAAGATTGGCCATCAAACACCAGCTCATCCTGTCCACCAGTCATATTCACATAAACAAAGGCGGTGCCTTGATGTAGATGCTGCTTTAATAGACCTAGTCGTGCAGCATGCTTATTTGCTTCAAAAGGCGAAGCATTGATACAAACAACAATCTCAGCGCCTTTTTCGATACATTGCTCAATAGGGCCCTGATTCCATATATCTTCACAAATACGAAAGCCAAGTGTTTTGTCATGGATATTAAGCGTGAAGGTATCTTCAGGGCCAGGTACAAAATACCGTTTTTCATCGAACACGCCTTTATTAGGTAGATGCTGTTTTTTATAGGTATGGATGATCTTACCCTGGTGCAAAATGCTCAGTGCATTATATTGCATGCCTGCTTCTTCATATGGATGACCAACAACAACGAATGCTTTATTGCTCTGCTTACAAAGTGCTTCAAGTGCAGCAGTAACTCGTGGCATCAAGGCTGGACGTAAGAGTAAATCTTCGGGTGGGTAGCCTGTAAGCATGAGTTCAGGAAAGACAATGATGTCATGGTTAGAGCCATACGCTTTAATAATGTTTGCAACAAGTTCAGTATTCGATTCGATTGCACCCACGGTTGGGTTAACTTGTGCGAGTAACATCCGAATTGAGTTTGACATTAATACTAAACCTTGCAAAAAAATAGTAGTTGAGCATTATATTTACCTTGACGACAAATGTCGCTATTATAACTGCAAACTTTTTTTGGAGACTAACATGAGCTTTTTTATTTCAGATGCAATGGCCGCAGGCGCTGAAGCCGGCGTAGGTGCACAACAAGGTGATGGTTCTTTTTCTTTAGTGATGATTGGTGTTATTTTTGCACTTTTTTATTTCATGCTTATTAGGCCACAAAATAAGCGTGCTAAAGCACACCGTGACTTAATCAGCCAACTAGAAAAGGGTGATGAAGTGGCGACAGCTGCAGGTATTTTAGGTCAAGTGGTTTCCCTGGATGAGCAATACATCAAACTCACCATTGCCAAAAGTACTGAAATTACATTACAACGTAATGCAGTAACCAATGTATTACCCAAAGGCACACTTGCCTCCCTTACAGAGAGCAAAAAATCAGAAACCAAAAAGGCTGCCAGCAAAAAAGCGGACGATAAAAAATAAAATTCGTGATTTAAACTAAGAATAAGAGACGTATCATGCCAAACAAGTTCCCCTTATGGAAAAATATTCTGCTCGTTTTGCTCATCCTTTTGGGGCTTGTTTATGCCATTCCCAATATCTACACAGAAGAGCCTGCGGTTCAGATTTCTTCTAAAGATCCGGTGATTCCAACCACGCTACAAGAAAGGGTCGAAAAGATATTGAACTTGCAGCATATCAAGTACAAAAGCATCAGTGCTCGGCCTGATATGTTAGAAATACGCTTTAAAACCACCGATGTGCAGCTGCATGCACGCGATATAATTAAAGCGGGTCTCGGTAATGATTTTACGGTAGCACTTAACTTAGTACCATCAACACCTCACTGGCTTTCAAAAATAGGTGCTTTTCCTATGAAGCAAGGTTTAGACCTTCGTGGTGGGGTACATTTTCTTTTAGAAGTAGATGTTGATAGTGTGATTGCAAGGCGTTACGAAGGGTTAATGAAAACCTTAGGCCAAATGCTCAGACAATCTGAAATACGTTATACCGGCATCCAATATACTCCAAATGTTGGGGTTGCGCTTAAGTTTCGTGATAGAGACATGCAAAAGCGTGCCATGGAGCTTGTCCGTATTGATTATGCGAATCATGTGCTTGAGCAATCGAAACACGACAACGAATTTGTGCTCTCTATGCCTGAGCTTGAGCTTTCTAAAATCAGGCAAAATGTGATTGACCAAACGATGAGTATTCTGCGTAATCGTGTCAATGAGCTTGGTGTTGGTGAAGCCGTGGTTCAGCAGCAAGGTGCAACTCGAATTGCCGTTGATTTACCAGGCATTCAAGATGCGGCACGTGCCAAGCAAATTTTAGGTGGCACAGCAACGCTTGAGTTTCATTTGGTAGACTCCGAGCACGACCCCGTTGTTGCTAAACGTACAGGTGTTGTACCTGTAGGCACCAAGTTTTACCAAATGGATGGCAGCCCCATTTTACTTATGCGCCAGGTGGTTTTGAGTGGTGATTCCATCACCAGTGCCATGTCAAGCTTTGACCAGCAAACAGCGTCACCTGCCGTGTCTATCCAGCTTGGTGGCGGTGGGGAATCTTTGTTTACCAAAGTCACAAGAGACAACATCGGTAAGCGCATGGCCATCGTCTTTGTTGAAACTAAAACCACACTACAAAATGTCGATGGTGAAGTGAAGCGTATAACCAAAAGTGAAGAACGTGTCATCAGCGCGCCTGTGATTCAAAGTGCGCTTGGTAATAATTTCCAAATTACAGGGTTACACGACAGTAAAGAGGCGGCAGATTTAGCTTTACTACTCAGAGCTGGGGCATTGCCAGCTGCGATTTACCCCGTCGAAGAGCGTACGGTGGGCCCAAGCCTTGGTCAAGAAAACGTCCATCGAGGTATGGTATCGCTTGAAATTGGCATGTTACTGATACTGGTTTCAATGGTTGTGTACTATAGGCTATTTGGCGTCATTGCGAATGTCGCATTATTGTTAAATCTTATTTTACTGACGGCATTGCTTTCACTGATGGGGGCAACCCTCACCTTGCCAGGTATTGCCGGTATAGTTTTGACGGTTGGTATGGCGGTGGATGCCAATGTTTTGATCTATGAGCGGATACGTGAAGAGCTACGGCATGGGCTTAATGTGCAGTCAGCCATTCAGGCAGGTTACGACCGAGCATTTGCTACGATTTTAGATGCCAATGTCACGACCTTTATCGTTGCTATTGTCTTGTTTGCAATAGGCACAGGCCCTGTAAAAGGCTTTGCCGTGACCTTATCGCTTGGTCTGGTAACGTCTGTACTCACCGGTGTGACATACACCCGAGCTATTGTGAATGCCATTTATGGTGGCCGTAAAGTTAAAAAATTATCGATTGGCATTTAAACCAAACTAGGAGCATGTTGTGGAGCTTTTTAATCCTAATTCAACCATTGATTTTATGGGTGCTCGTAGATGGACAGCACTTTTTTCAGGCCTTATTTTTGTGGCCTCAATTGCGGCACTCATGGTCAATGGCCTTAAGTGGGGCCTTGATTTTACCGGAGGCACACATATCGAAGTCACTTATAAAGAGCCGGCTGACCTTGAGCAAATACGAGAAGTTTTAGGCTCTGTTGGGTTCAAAGAAGCACAAGTGATTCGGTATGGGACGTCAAAAGATGTGCTCATCAGCATAGCGCCTCGTGACAAACAAGATGTCACGGCTGTGGTTGAGCGTGTGATGCATGCGTTGCCTGGCGCAACCAAACAACGCGTCGAATTTGTTGGTCCGCAAGTGGGTGAAGAACTTGCCACCAAAGGTGCACTCGCCATTTTTGTTTCACTGCTTGCAACCATGATATATATCGCCCTGCGTTTTGAGTATAGGCTTGCATTCAGCTCGGCTGTTGCGCTTATTCACGATCCTGTTTTAATTTTGGGTGTATTTGCTTTTTTTAAGATTGATTTTGATTTAAAAGCACTTGCAGGCTTACTTGCCGTCATTGGTTATTCACTCAATGACACCATTGTTGTGTTTGATAGAGTCCGTGAAAACTTTGTGAAGTTACGTCGTGAAAACCCAATTGATATTATGAATACATCTATCAACCAAACACTATCCAGAACCATCATGACGTCTGTACTCACTTTGTTTGTGGTGGTGGCTTTGTTTGTCTATGGTGGTGAAGCGATTCACGCATTCTCATTAGCGCTTATCATCGGTATTGTGATTGGTACTTACTCTTCCATATATGTGGCAGGGGCGCTTGCGGTTACTATGGGGCTTGATAGAAAAGATTTTCTTCCTAGTGAGAACAAGCTTTCGGATATGCCTTAAAGCTCACAAATAGACAGCTGCATCGGTGTGCTTGCTTCTTTGACTTCTTTCATGGTTTTGGCTTCGCAGAGTCGAATGCTAAGACCATGCTGACCCACATGAATTTTAGGAATGAGTTGCTGCGCTTTATCAATTTTAACCAGTACCAATTGGGAAGTCTTCTTGTGTTGGTTGGGTAACATGCACTGATAATAGCCATTTTCCGATTGAATACCATCGAAGCGAGCTTTCTTTCTTAATAGCGACAGATAAACGGCGATGATATCTGGCAGTGGAATAAACTGCATGAGCCAGCGCTTTAAATCCGCTTGCCTTTCTGCTGTAGGCCCTTCTAACCAATAGAGTAGCGGCGACATATATAAATCCACTTCTGCAGCGCGGCCATGCGATGCTGTGGTAATGGCATGTAAAAACGTGTCTGAGTGGATGCTACCACCAAAAGGACCTGCAAATTCGGAAAGTTTTTTAACTTGCTCTGAAACAAGACTCATCATAGCAGGATCTACATCAACATCAGTATGCTGAAGTGCATGCTCTATACGCATATACTCTTGCAGAAAGCGACCTTTAAGTTCGGGTTTTTCTGTGATTTTGAGTAATTCAGCCAAGTCATTAAGGGCTGCATCATGAATAACTGTAAGCTCTTGATCAACCGCTTGCCCAATTCTAGAAAACAAACGTTCAATACGTAAAGCCGTCCGCGATAGATAATGCGTGCCAAGCTGAAATGTTAATGATTGGCTTACCATAGTTTAGTGCCAAATACCACAATAAAATTACCGTATCACAAAAGTAAATGAAAATACATCTCGACACATTTGATTTCATAAAGTATTCTCTCAGCGATATTTCATGTTTATTGAAGGAGTGCTTTCATGAAAAGGTCTGTTATTTTTATGGCGTTGTGCCTTTGGAGTGTGTTGGCATGCGCTAAAGCACCTACGGGTATGTGGACAACCTATGATGACAAAACTGGTAAAAAACGCTCTCAAATGAAATTAAGCCTGGATGACAACAAAATTCTGACAGGTCGAGTTGTCCGTGTATATCCTCAACATGGGGATACCGGCATTTGCAAAGCCTGTCCAGGAGAGTTTAAAGATAAACCTATTCAAGGCTTACAAATTTTGTGGGGACTTACCGAACATGAAACAGGGTCATGGACAGGTGGAGAAATTCTAGACCCTAAGTCTGGAAGAATATACAGTGTCAAGCTGATTCAAAAGGGTGATAAGCTTTATGTAAGAGGCTTTTTAGGCGTCTCACTTTTGGGTAGAACCCAAGTTTGGAAGCGGTAAGCAAGTTGTTTTGATAAGTTGTAAGGTGTGTGAGGTGAAGTATGCCAGACATCAAAGATATGTTACGTCGAGGTCTTCTTCGCGGAGAGCCAAGTAAGGTTCAACAGTGCTTGGGCAGTGCAGAGTTAGATATTAATCAAGAAATAAGCCTAGCTGAACCGAATGATATCATTTTCGGACGCAAGCTATTTACCCCCTTGATTTGGTCTTTCGTAAACATTAATCAGTCTCCTGAACGAAAACAAGTTGCGCTTGCTATTTTAAACGATCCTAGATGTAAGATATTTTCAGGTACTCAAGACCCTTTGCCTTATGCCATTAAGATGGGTGTTCCCCCGGATTTGCTCGATGTACTTATTGAAAAAGGTATTTCTGAAGGCGCAGATCTTGAATCCTGGCTTACTAAGCCTGCCTCCATCAGAGGTGGGAAAGAAATGGAGCCTTTACAACAAAGAACACCGTTTTGTATTGCTGCGCACTGTGGTAATCTCGGGTTGGTAAGGTATCTCATTGAAGAGCGCAATGTGCCCATTACCCCCTATAACATCCCATCATCCAACATCATCAATACCACGGCTTTAGTGACCATTATTGAGCGTTATAATCGTCTGGATAACTATGGTGTAGGCGATTTAAAGGGAAAACTAACAGAGGTGATGTCATACCTTATTCAAGCAGGTGTGAGTCTTGATGATGTAGAGCTTAGGGATGGAGTCACAAAGACGCTTGATGCATTCGTTGATGAAGATGAAGTTTGGGATCATTATAAAGTAGTAAGACGAATGCTAGCGCGGGCAATAGCAGAAAAGCAAGCAGCATTAAGGGCGGTGTCTCCTCTAAGCAGGTTTCAACCACCACCGCCACCACCGCCACCTTCGCCTACTCATGAAGAGGGTCAACAAGATCAACATGAGGTGGATGACAGTATTGAAGTGGGCTTAGGCTTAAGTTAGGGTAGTACTTACAACATTTATCTATGGACTGAAAAAATGTTAAGAAACCCTTTTTGGATCTGTCTTGCCGTTTGTGCATGCTTTTCTCAAGAGGTTGCCTCAAGGCAAGTAACCATCTACGGTATTGAACAAGCAAGAGCAGTCAATGACCAAGATGGTACTGAGTATGTGCTGCAAATGGGCTCATTCAAGAATAAGCGCTATGCAGAACACTATCAGCAAGCACTTTCAGAAAAAACGACAGACGCCGTTCACATCAAATACAACGCGCAATCTACCGCAGGGTATATTGTGTACCTTGGGCCGTATCAAAGTGTAAGCAAACTTAGGCACGCCGCACGAGAGCTTGCAGGTGACGTTAAAACCCGAGAAATAACCCCAATTGCTGTCATACCTAATTTTGAAATGAAATCTTTGCTTGATGGTAAAAAACCATGGGTTGCGACACTAAGTATTGGGCCAGTATGGGAAAGTTCAGGACAAGAGCAAACCTTTTATTTAACACCAAGTATTGAAAGAACTTATACCGCAGATAATATTTTAAATACCGTCGTGTATGGTGAGTTCTTTTTAGGTAAACATAAAAACTTAAGTCAAAAAGTAGCAGGCCATCTTGGTTTTACGGTTGCAACTACTGGTAATGCGACCGTTTCAGGCAACATTTGGGATGATGCAGATGCCGTGTTCAATAACTTTACCTACAGCTACCAGGTAAGGCATACCCATGTTGCTGTCAAAGGCAAATTGATTTCGGATAGGCAAGCTAAAACCCAACCTTGGGTCGCTGGCAGTTTAGGGGTTGGTTTTAACCAAGCCCATGGTTTTTCAAATACACCGACCATCAGCGAAGCGATTGTTATACCTAATTTTGCCGACAATACAACCACAGCTTTAACCTATACCCTAAGTGTGGGTGCAGACCGTAACATCAATAAAAGCTACCGAGCAGGTGTTGCGTACCAATTCGCAGACTGGGGTAAGAGCGAGCTTGGCCCTGCGCAAGGACAAACCATGAATAGTGGCTTAAAATTATCTCACATTTATACCAATGGCTTTTTGATTAATTTGAGTTACCACTCGTAGGGCTATTATGCACACCTTAAAGCTTTGGTTTACTTTATTATTACTTTGTGTTTTGGGCACAGCTGTTGCGGGCAAACCCGTATGGACGTTTACAGCCCTTACTGACACTCAAATATCAGTGGCACGAGGGGATACCGCGATTATAGACTATCTACTCACCTCACAGACTGTTAAATCAAAACGTTTATATATGCGCCCCATCACTGGCATTACCCAAGTCACAGTTGGTGCGGGTTTATGTGATATAGCTATTAAACTGGATAGTCATGACTCATGCACACTAAGACTTGAAGTAGATGGTGATGCACTGACTCAGCCTATTTTAGGTGGTCCTGTTGTTTGCGAGGGAAGCACTACATTGCAATGCTACGAACCTGCACTCAAAGATATTTTAAAAATCACGCAATCATCAGGTCCAGTACCTTCAGTCACTGCAGTGAGCCCAGTTGAGGGGCCCGCATCAGGGGGGAGTGGAGTCACACTTACAGGTAGCAACTTTTCTGGTGCAACCATCGTTACTTTTGGTGGTGTTGCAGCAACGAGCGTCAATATTGTAGATGATACGACCATCACAGCTGTGACGCCTGCACATGCAGAAGGTTTGGTTGATGTTGTAGTTACGGACTCAGCAGGCTCGGGTAGGCTTAGCGATGGCTTTACTTATCTTACAACAACCGTTGGCCAGCCTGCCTTTGGTGGTGTGGTTGCCTGTTTAAATGAAGGCTTAAATAATCTTATTGCTGCGGTATCGGATAACGCCACATCTATCCAGTGGGGTATGGAGGATATAGAAACGGGTGCAACGAGTACAACAGATGGTGCCGCTAATACAACAACCATTGTAAGTGTACTTGGTGGTGGCAATTATGCAGCAAAGGTTTGCTCCGATTATGAAGTGGACTCACAGGGTAATACACCTTGTGAGGCTGGCAATACTTGTTATAACGAGTGGTTTCTGCCTGCTGGCAATAATGTCACCACATCAGGTCAACTAAATTGCTTGTATGAAAACAGAGTTGCTATCGGAAATTTTGACTTGAGTGATTTGTACTGGAGTTCTACTGAGTACACTGAAGAGAATGCTTGGACACAATTTTTTGTAGACGGTACTGAGTATGATATTGTGCCTAAAGCAGCACCTGAGCATGTGCGCTGTGTACATGCATTTGAGCCGTAGATATTGTATTAGATTTACTTTTTCTGTATTGTGTTAGATACTGAACTAAGCATTGGAAGGGACCTATGCAAAGCAGACCATTTAGATGCACCTTGGGCTTATTGGTTTTACTCAGCTGTACTACTTTCTCAACTTTTGCAGCAAACGCCATAGGTGTTTATGGCATAGCCCAAGCTAAATCACTCAAAGACCAAACAGGCTCTGAGTATGTGCTTTACATGGGGTCGTTCAGAAACAAGCAATACGCAACCGAATATCAAAAGAAGCTGTCGCTTAAAACCAAACACAAAGTATATTTAAAGCATGATGAGCATGCAGCTGTACCCTATGAAGTTTTTCTTGGGCCTTATAAAAGCACTAAAACAGTCAAAAAAGTCGCGCTCGAACTTGCAGGTGAGTCGCAACCAAACGCTCTTGATGCAAGTTTTTCTATGCCAAACCTACCCAAAATCACCCTTCCCAAACTAAAAGCACCGAAGTTTGATTTATCTTTACCAGAGATGCCAAAGCTTGATTTATCATCCATACGTAATGCCAATCCACCTTGGGTTGCGATGTTAAGCATTGGCCCTGTATGGGCAAGTGGTGGTGAGCAGCAAACCCTCTATCTCACACCGACCATCAGAAAAACTTATACAGCCAATAAATTCACAAGTGGCTTGGCCTATGGCGAGTTCTTTTTAGGCAGAGAAAAAGCAGTTCACGACAAAGTATTAGGTCAGCTGGGCTTTACCGTGGCAACCACAGGTAGTGCGACCATTTCAGGCTACGTATGGGATGAGGCAAGCCCCATATTCAATAACTATGCCTACAATTATCAGGTTAAGCATACACATGTTGCTGTGAAAGGCCGACTGATTGCAAACAAGGTTGAGTATGTGCAGCCATGGATAAGTGGCAGCCTAGGGGTTGGCTTTAACCAAGCGCAAGGCTTTAGCAATTCACCTCTTATCAGTGAAGCGGTGGTCATGCCAAACTTTGCAAATAATACACTTACAGCATTTACCTATACCGTGAGTGGTGGCTTTGAACATCGCATCAATGACAACTATCAAGCAGGAGTAGGCTATCAGTTTGCTGACTGGGGTCGGAGTCAGTTGAACGCTGCGCCTGGTCAAACAGTGGGTACAGGCCTTGCCTTATCACACCTCTACACTAATGGTTTTTTAATCAATCTTAGCTATCATTCATAGGGTTACGTTATGCGCATCTTAAAGTTTAAGTTCTGGATTTCTTTATGCTTGTTTTTAGGTTTGGGCACAGCTGTGGCTGGTGCGCCAGTATGGACGTTTACCCCGCTTACACCCACGCAAATTGCTGTGGCAAAAGGCGCAACAGCCATTGTGGATTATCAACTCACACTTCAAGTTGCGACTGCTAAGCAATTATACATGCGTCCCATCACCGGCATTACTCAAGTTACAAGTGGTACCGGTATTTGTGGTAACCCCATCGTCCTACAAAATAATGGTTCATGTACTTTAAGATTGGAGGTTAGTGGAGATGCACTGACGCGGCCTATTATCGGTGGGCCTACGGTTTGTGATGGCGGCTCTGCGTTTTTATGCTTCACGCCTGCAACAGAAGATGTATTAAGAATTACACAGGCACCTGCTCCTGTAGGCCCTGTACCCACAGTAACGGCTGTGAGTCCTGTAAATGGCCCTGCATCAGGTGGGAGTGGTGTTACGCTTACGGGTACCAACTTTGCTGGTGCGACCAGTGTTACTTTTGGCGGTGTTGCGGCAACCAGTGTCAATGTCGTAGATGATACGACTATTACAGCAGTCACACCTGCACATGCAGCGGGTGCTGTTGATGTGGTGGTTACAACACCAGGTGGTGCAGGTACGCTTACAGATGGCTTTACTTACCTTACAACAACAGTAGGCCAACCTGCATTTGGTGGTGTGGTTGCCTGCTTGAATGGAGGCTCAAATGATTTGATTGCTGCAACTGCAGATAATGCTACCAATGTGTCTTGGGGGTTAGACTATCTTGATACAGATGCCCTAAGTACGGAGAATGGCGCTGAGAATACAACAAGAATAGTTGATACATTTGGGGTAGGGAATTATGCCGCCTATATTTGTGACACCTATGAAGTTGACTCACAGGGCAACACACCTTGTGTCGCAGGAAACACCTGCTACAGCGACTGGTTTTTGCCTGCGGGTAACAATTCAACCTCTAGTGGCCAGCTCAACTGTTTATACACCAACAGGGTGGTCATAGGTGGTTTTAGGGACGACACATACTGGAGCTCAACAGCAGATATCGATTCTCAGTCCGATGTTGCTTTTTTTCAGGTTTTTACAACAACTGATGGTGAATTTTCGTCTGACTTGGTTCTGTCGAAATATGAAGTTCGCTGCGTACATGCCTTTACGCCATAACCTTTAGTGAAAGCTCAAGCTTAAAGTTGGCCACTTCCTTGGGCTCACTTGGGTAGTTGATGAATGCTTTAACATCAATCGGGCGGTTGATGCGCTTTTGCTCTGCTTTTGAATCGGCAAGCATCGCTTTAACTTCTTTGCCCATATCACTGATAAAATACACATCTGCTTCAGGGCGGCTTAAAAAGTTGCCCTCCATCGATTTAAATGCAAGAGAGACATTAAGTCCTGATTTTTTGGCATGATACAAGCCATGAAAGCCAGCAGCAATGTCGGCACCAATGGCAAGAGAGCCAAAGTACATCGAGTGTAAATGATTTTTATTGCGTTTTAGTAAGGGGATTTTAATCATAATTTGCTCGTCGGTGAGCTTAAGCAATTTTGGCTTCACGTGACCAATCATGGGGACATTAAAACGACCGAAACTCCAGAGCATCCATCGGTATTTAAAACTTGGCTTCATGCTATATTTCTCTTTTTTCTGTTTATCATAGGTTTTAAGCTTTATAATGGTACTCTATTTAGATTTGGAAAACACATACTATGGCAGAGGCTCAAAAGCAGCGCACAAATACCAAAGACAGCATTATTAAAAGGCCGCCACACTCGATTGAAGCTGAGCAAGCTATATTGGGTGGGCTGATGCTCGACAATGGCGTGTGGGATAAAATCGGACATAAGCTATGTGAAGCTGATTTTTATCAAACAAGCCATCGTATTTTATTTAACGCTTGTACAAGCTTGGTTTCGAAAAACCAACCTTTCGATGTGGTGACCGTACTTGAGTGGCTCAAAAACACGAGTCAGTTGGATGATGTGGGTGGTGAGGCTTATTTATTTGAGCTTGCCAACAACACACCAAGTGTTGCTAATGTGAATGCGTATGCTGATATCGTGCGTGAGAAGTCGGTACAAAGGCAGCTCATTGGTGCTGCAGGTGAAATTGCAGATGCCGCTTATTTGCCGGGTGAGCGTGCGATTTCAGACTTGCTTGATTTTGCTGAAACTAAGGTTTTTACCATTGCTGACCAAACGGCATCGGAAGGTGGGCCTGAGGCTATGCAGTCGATTGTGGTGCGTGCGGTTGAGAAAATCGATGCACTCTTTCACCAAACCAGTCCGATTACAGGTTTGCCCACGGGTTTATCTGATTTAGATGAAATGACCTCAGGTTTGCAAGAGTCTGATTTGGTCATCGTGGCAGGGCGGCCCTCTATGGGTAAAACCAGTTTGGTGATGAATGTTGCTGAGCATGCAGCACTTGAAGCACAAAAGCCTGTTTTGGTCTTTTCTATGGAAATGCCCGCAGATTCGATTGCGATGAGAATGATGTCATCCCTTGGGCGTATTGACCAACATCGTATTAGAACCGGTAAGCTTAATGATGATGATTGGTCTCGTGTCACATCCACAGTACACATGCTTTCTGAAGCGAAGCTTTTTATTGATGATACGCCATCACTAAGCCCGGCTGAGCTCCGTGCTCGTGCAAGGCGGCTTGTGAAAGAGCATGGGCAGCTGGGTCTGATTGTGATTGATTATTTACAACTTATGAAAGTGCCAGGGTTTAGAGGCGATAACCGCTCGGCTGAGATTTCTGAGATTTCCAGAAGCTTAAAAGCGCTGGCCAAAGAGCTCAACGTGCCTGTGGTTGCACTTTCGCAGTTAAATCGTAGTCTTGAGCAGCGTCATGATAAACGACCTGTGATGTCTGACTTAAGGGAGTCGGGTGCGATTGAGCAAGATGCCGATCTGATTTGCTTTATTTATCGTGATGAAGTTTACAATGATGATAGTCCGGATAAAGGCAGTGCTGAAATCATCATTGCGAAACACAGGAATGGGCCTATTGGTAAAGTCAAAGTTGCTTTCTTGGGTCAATTTACCCGGTTTGAAGACTTGGCTTATCAAGGCTATCAAGGTGCGGACGCTGGAGGGGTAAACCATGACCAGGCCTACACGAGTTGAGATAGATACAGAAGCACTCAGGCACAATGCCGAATTTGTACGTGAAAAGGCGCGAGATAAGGCTGTAATTGCGATGGTCAAGGCCGATGCCTATGGCTGTGGCATTGCCAATGCTGTGCCTGTGTTCTCGCCTCTGGTCGATGCTTTTGGTGTGGCTTGCCTAGAAGAAGCGCGGGTGGTGAGCCAACATACCGATAAACCTTGTATTTTGTTCCAAGGTTTTTTTATGCCTGAGGAGCTTGCTGAGATTGCAGCGAAGCAATATGAACTTGTGATTCATGAGGTGCATCAGTTGCATGATTTATTGCAAGCAAAGCTTGAAGCGCCGGTGCGGGTTTGGGTAAAAGTCGATACAGGCATGCATCGTTTGGGTTTTGCACCTGGGGAGGTATCTGGCATTGTCGAATCTTTAAAACAATCAGCCAATGTACGAGACAAGATTGGCATCATGACGCACCTGGCCTCAGCACATAAGCCGGATAGCCCTCAGACACTTGCACAGCTTAAAAGCTTTGCCGGGCTTGATTTACCAGCTGGTGACTATACCTATAGTACGGGCAACTCTGCTGCGATTTTATCAATGCCAGACGCGCTTTATGATGTTGTGCGGCCGGGCATTATGCTTTACGGCGTATCACCTTTTGGCACACCTCATGCCAAAGAGATAGGCTTAAAACCTGCCATGCGTTTTTTATCGCAAATCTCTGCCATTCATGACTTTGAACCTGGTGCCCGAGTTGGTTATAGTGGCACTTGGGAAGCTGAAAGGCCCTCTAGAATTGCTGTGGTTGCGTGCGGTTATGGCGACGGCTATCCAAGGCATGTTGCACCGGGTACGCATGTTTATGTGCAAGGGGCGCTTGTGCCCATTGTAGGTATTATTTCTATGGATACCATGACCATTGATATTACAGACCACCCTGAGATTGGTTTAGGAGAAACGGTTGAACTTTGGGGGGAGCATTTACCCGTTGAAGATGTCGCAAAAAAAGCAGGTACCATTGGCTACGAGCTGATTGCACAGATTTCGCATCGTGCTCGAGCTCATACCGTTAAAATTTAAGTAAAGGAGCGTACAATGAAGCAACTTAGTGTTATAGCTTTGGCTTTGTTATCTACAGGATGTATTGAACTCACCAACCGCGATGTGGGCACAGTTGCCGGTGGTGTTGCCGGTGGCTTGCTAGGCAGTCAGGTGGGCAGTGGTTCGGGGCAAGTCGCAGCCGCAGTAACAGGTGCATTTGTTGGCGCTGTGCTTGGTGGCAAAATTGGTGAATATATGGATAAACAAGACCAAATGCAGCTACAAAACACACTTGAAACCGCACCTACCGGAAGCACCAAAAGCTGGAAAAATCCAGACAGTGGCAATCAATATAAAGTCACACCCACACGGACTTTCTACAAAAACGATCAACCTTGTCGAGAGTATACGACCTACGCCAATATTGGTGGTAAACAAGAGCAAGTTTATGGCAAAGCGTGTCGCATGGCTGATGGTTCATGGCGTGTGGTTAATTAGTAATCTCAGTTGACGGGTGTCTGTTATCTTGGCAAGATGCCTCTTTGTTTTTTGTGGTTCAGTTGAGGAACAAGGTCCATGTCATTGAAGATTTTAGTCCCCGTAAAGCGTGTAATTGACCCTTATGTCAAAATACGTATCAGCCCAAAGCATGATGCTGTTGAAACAACGCATGTGAAACACGCCATGAACCCCTTTGATGAAATTGCCATAGAAGAGTCGTTACGACTGGTTGAGAAGGGTGTGGCAGACGAGGTTTGCGCCGTGACCATCGGCAAAGACATTACCGAAGAGGTATTAAGGCATGCCTTAGCACTCGGTGCCCATAAAAGTATTTTGGTACAGAGCGATGCGACGCATTCGTCTTTGCATATTGCTAAAATCCTAAAGCAAATGGTAGAAAAAACCGAGTCCAATTTGGTGCTCATGGGCAAACAAGCCATTGATGGTGATAACAATCAAACCGCGCAAATGTTGGCTGAGCTTTTGGGTTGGCCGCAAGCAACGTTTGCTTCAAAAATTGAGTATGACAACAACAGCTTAACCGTCACGCGCGAAGTGGATGCCGGCTTTGAAACCTTAAAACTTGATTTACCCGCAGTGGTAAGTACTGATTTACGCCTGAATGAGCCCCGATATGCAAGCTTGCCTAATATCATGAAGGCTAAGCAAAAACCTTTAGAAAAAATAGCACTTGATAGCCTTGGTCTTGAGCTTAAGCCGCATATTGAAGTGCTGTCAGTCACGCCACCACCCACAAGACAGGCAGGTATCAAAGTTGACTCTGTAGATGTGCTGGTTGAAAAGCTACATCAAGAAGAAAGAGTCGTATAACGCATAGCGAAAGAATATAGGGAGCTTAGGATGAGTGTCTTACTATTGGCTGAGCATGATAATCAACACTTGAATATCGCTACAGCACAAGCGCTTTCTGCAGCATTAGAGTTAAGTGATGACGTCATGGTTTTGGTGGCAGGGCATACTTGCCAAGCGGTTGCTGATGAAGCCGCAGCTTTAGCAGGTGTATCTAAAGTTTACTTAGCAGATCATGTGGTTTATGAGCATCCCATTGCAGAAAATTTAAGTGCACTGGTTTATACACTCGCTACAGGTACAGAAGCACTGTTTGCCCCCTCAACCACCTTTGGTAAAGATGTGTTACCCCGTGTGGCTGCAAAATGTGATGTCGGCCAAGTATCGGATGTAACGCGTATTATTGATAAACAGACGTTTGAGCACCCCATTTATGCGGGCAATGCGATTGAAACCGTCAAAGTCTTAAATGATTTTAAAGTGCTTACGGTTAGAACTACAGCCTTTGATGCGGTGACCGACACACAAACACCAGCAGTGGTAGAGGCTGTAGATACAGTTATTGAAGCAGACCATACGCAATTTGTTGAGGCATCCAAGCCTGAATCCAGTCGCCCCGATCTTGCTTCAGCTGAAGTGGTGGTATCCGGTGGGCGCGCCTTACAAAGTGCTGAGCAATTTCAATTGATAGAGTCACTCGCTGATGTATTGGGTGCGGCGGTGGGTGCCTCCCGTGCCGCTGTGGATGCAGGTTTTATTTCTAATGACCATCAAGTTGGGCAAACAGGTAAAATTGTCGCGCCTAATTTGTATATAGCGGTTGGTATTTCAGGTGCAGTACAGCATCTTGCCGGCATTAAAGATTCGAAGATTATTGTCGCTATTAATAAAGACGAAGATGCGCCTATTTTTCAGGTGGCAGACTATGGGCTTGTGGGGGATTTATTTGAAATTTTGCCCCAACTGATTGAGGCCTTAAAAAAAATAAAGGAGTAGTATAAATGCTTGTTGGTGTACCTAAAGAAATCAAGGCGCAAGAAGCGCGCGTGGGTTTGGTGCCTGGTAGTGTACGTGAGATTGTGCGTGCAGGTTCACCTGTGATTGTCGAAAAAAATGCAGGCATGGGCATTGGTATTCCTGATGAAGATTATGAAGCTGCAGGAGCTGAGCTTGTCGATACCGCAGATGAAGTTTTTTCACGCTCAGAATTGATTATTAAAGTGAAAGAGCCTCAGCCCAGTGAATGTCGACGCTTAAAAGAAGGCCAAGTTTTATTTACTTATCTGCATCTTGCCCCAGATCCTATGCAAACCCGTTTGCTGAAGGAGTCTGGTGTCAGTGCTATCGCTTATGAAACCGTAACGGAGCCTGGTGGTGGTTTACCTTTGCTGACACCGATGTCCCAAGTGGCAGGACGTATGTCGATTCAAGCTGGCGCACATTGCCTTGAGATGAATGAAGGTGGTAGTGGTATTTTACTTGGTGGCGTACCAGGTGTTGCGCCTGCAAACGTTGTGGTTGTGGGTGGCGGTGTGGTAGGTACCAATGCTGCGCGTATGGCCATGGGTATGGAGGCGTCTGTCACTGTGCTCGATAAATCACTTTCAAGATTACGCGCGCTCGATTTTCAGTTTGGTTCCAAACTCAATACGATATACTCAACTGCTGAGGAGCTTGAGCACTATGTGACCGAGGCGGATTTGGTTATTGGTGCGGTACTTATTCCAGGTGCAGCAGCACCAAGACTCGTGACACATGACATGCTCAAATCCATGCGTCCAGGCTCAGTGGTTGTGGATGTTGCTATTGATCAGGGCGGATGTTTTGAAACCAGTCGCCCGACAACGCATGAAGAGCCAACGTATGTAGAGGCAGGTGTCGTGCACTACTGTGTGACTAATATGCCGGGTGCAGTGCCAAGAACTTCTACTTTTGCCCTGAATAACGCGACCTTACCTTTTATTTTGAGCTTGATTACGCATGGTTTAAAGACGGCATTACTAAGCGATCCTCATTTACTGAATGGACTAAATGTTCACCAAGGTAGGATTACTTGTGAGGCTGTAGCTCGAGACTTAGATTATGAGTATGCAGATGCAAAAGCGGTGCTGTCTGATTAGGCACCGCACCAAGGCTTGACACAAGCAGCAACATCGAAGAAAATCTTCCTGTTTTAATTGGTGAAGGGAGTTCAATATGCCTGAAAAAAGAGTAGTCTCTGCGAGAGAAGTTAGCCGTACGCCATATACTCATGACTCTGGGGAAGAAGGTAATACCTTGTCTTTCAGTCTCTTTTTCAAAGACGACCCAAAGCCAAGAATCCTTGATTTGCATTATAGTACTTCGTTTAGACTTTTAGGGTATGCGATTGATAATGTACCAGGTACAGTATCTACTCAAGTTAGAGAACTATGGCAGTCGTTGTTGTTGTCTACGTCAGGAAACACCTATTGCGAGCTTATTCCTAAAGAGTATAAGTTACAGCCTACCAAAAAAAACCAAGATGACACCAAAGAATATGCAAGATCATTTTGGCAAATCTTACCTATCACAGAGAGTGCTTTCAAACCTATGAGAGCGCATAAACCAGAAGGCATATCGTTGTATACAAAATGCTGCACCTTAGATCTTGATGATGATCTTACGGATCTTACTCCTTGTGCTTCTACATAGAGTAACTTAGAACAAATACTCAGGCGCTTTTTCTTTACGCTTGAATAAGCTTGGTTGCTCTACGGCAGTAGGTATATCCTCAAGCTCTTCATTGCTATCGCTCGCTTCAGCTTTTGCGCTGTAGGGCACCAAGCTTTTACGGAAGTACTCATCAATCGCACCAGGTTCATCACTGGCAGTGACCAAGCCCGTTTTGGGGCTAATCCTTTTGATGACAATATCCTCTGGCATTTCAAGCTCAAGCTCAGGCTTATCTTTTAAAGCAACCTTCATGAAGTCAATCCACAGTGGTAAAGATACACGAGACGCATACTCATAGAGTGAGATAGGGCTATCATAGCCAACCCAAGTGGTTGTGACGAGGTCAGGGTTATATCCGGTAAACCATGCATCCAACTTATCATTGGTTGTACCCGTTTTGCCCGCAATATCGTTGCGCTTCAGGGCTTGTGCTTGGCGCGCTGTACCAGATTGCACGGCACCACGCAGTGCGGTATTCATCAAGAAGGCGACCTCTTTTGAAAGCACCCTTGGTGCACTAAACTGGGTGGTTTCGTCATTCGCTGGGGCTTCGGCGGGTTTTGCTTCGAGTAAGATTTCACCATCAGCATCAATAATCTTATCAATAAGATACGGTTGTATCTTGTAGCCATTATTAGCAAAGACGGCAAAGGCTGTGGTCATATCTAATGGGCTTACGGTTGAGGTGCCAAGCACAAGCGATAGCGAGTGGGGCAGTTCATGGGCTCTAAAGCCAAAGCGCGCTGCAAAATCAACGGCATAATCAATGCCAATATCATCAAGAATACGTATCGACACTAAATTTCTTGAGCTGGTTAAACCGACTTTTAGGCGGGTTTGCCCCCCAAACTCGTTATTGGAGTTTTGTGGTCGCCATAAGCCTGTTCGGCTAGGGTCGTCACGAGCAATAGGAGCATCGTTGACTAAGGTCGATAGTGTATACCCCTTGGCGAGTGCTGCAGCATAAATAAAAGGCTTAAAGCAGGAGCCAGGCTGTCTGTCGGCCTGAGTGGCACGGTTGAATTTGCTGTGTTTAAAGTTATAACCCCCAACGAGTGCTTGAATCGCACCATCTTTAGGGGTCATGGCAACCAAAGCGCCTTCGACTTGGGGTACTTGAGACAGCTCCCAGGCACCATCAGCATTGGTTTTGATGTATACCACATCACCAGCTTTAACAACATCGGCGGCCTTTTGTGGCTTTCTACCTACCCAGCCGCCTTTTTTGAGGGCAGGGCGTGCCCACTCAAAGCCTGACCAAGCCAGTGTCACAGATTCACCTTGGTTATCTATTGCTTCAGCCGTTTGATCAGCAACAGATACAATAACAGCAGGTTTTAAGTCGTTAAGTTCTGGATATTTTTTCAGGGCTTTTTTCAGTGATGCGGGGGTTTCTTGCTTGATGTCAGCCACTTTTGCCACAGGGCCGCGATAGCCATGGCGTCGGTCGTAATCTCTTAAATGCTTTTCAACCATGCGATTGGCATGCTCTTGGAGCTGTGAGTCTACGGTGGCATAGACTTTGTAGCCTTTGGTATAAGCATCAGGGCCAAAGTGATCGAACAGCGATTGACGAATCATCTCAGCAACATACGGTGCATCAGTTTCGGTTTCAACACCGTGGTATTTAGCAGTAACAGGCGCTTTAACAGCTTCTTCGTATTGGTCTTGAGAGATAAATTCGTTTTCTAACAGGCGCTCAAGCACATGGTTGCGGCGTTTGATGGCGGCCTTAGGATTTGCAATAGGGTTTTGACTTGATGGTGCTTGGGGTAAGCCTGCAATCATAGCCATCTCGGCAAGGGTGAGCTCTTTTAAGCTTTTGCCATAGTACACTTGTGCGGCAGCAGCCACACCATAGGCGCGGTTACCCAAATAAATTTTATTTAGATACAGTTCTAAGATTTTTTCTTTAGGGAGCTCGTTATCGATTTTGATGGCGAGTAAAATTTCGTTAAATTTTCTGAAAAAGGTTTTTTTACGATTCAAAAAGAAGTTTCTGGCAACCTGCATGGTGATGGTACTACCACCTTGAGACTTGGTCCCGGTTTGTGCCATACGCACAGCTGCTCGAGCAAGCCCAAAGACATCAACCCCGGGATGCTCAAAAAAGCGTTGGTCTTCGGTAGCGAGTACGGCCTTAACAAGCATAGGGGGAATTTCGTTATAAGCAACAGGGTTTCTTTTCTTTTCACCGTATTCTTGGATAAGCTTGCCATCTTGGCTATAAATTTGTAGAGGTACTTGCAAGTGAACGGTATTTAAAGAGTCAACATCAGGCAGCTGACTCACGGCATAAATATAAAATACGCCGAAAAAAAACAATAAAAAGAAACCAAGGCTCGTGAGGGCCCAAAGCCCTCTACGCCAAAAAAGTGAAAGTGGTTTTTTCATCATTTTTAAGAATAACTCAACTAGTATAGGTTTTAGTAAGTTATTATAGACTAAAGTCAGATACTTTTACATCCAGACCCTCATCTCCGCGGGGCTGATTCGTGACAACAGCGCTTTCATGGTCTTTAGATTGCAGCCAATTTAATAGTTGTCTTGTCTTGGTGTTAACTCTAGGCGCCGCGGTTGCGGTGGCTTTTAAGGCAGCGACAGTTGACTGAAGCTCAGTCACCATATCGCGTTTTATCCATAATTCTATCATGTCAGAAACTTGTCGGTCAGAGCAATCCGACCCCATGCTACACTCATCAAGCAACTTGGTAATGACTTGATGTTCGTAGCTGTTTGCTCTTAAAGGGGCGAGTAGTATAGGATCTTCTTCTGAGAGAAATTTGGCCTCTGCTTCTTCACCTTTCACAAGCTTGATCAGTGTTCTAAAAAAATCACACATCTCGCAGTGATAAGCACCGAGTTGTTGTTCTTGGCTTGCTTTTAAGGCTTTTAACATATCGATAAGTTTAAGCCCCGTGCCTGATAAATAAGTCAGTAGGAGTTTATCACACACAAGCGCACTTCCTATAAGCTGAGATAAAGCTTGGTCACGAGCGAGCTCGGGTTGGCTTAATAGGTCATCTGATGGACATAAAATGGTAGTGGTTAAGTCCTCTTCACTTGTATCCTTTGCGGAGACATACACAACATCATCGCTTTCTCCACCATTTAAATAATCAGTAATGCATTGGATAAATGCACGTTGTACATCTACAAACGTTTTCATCTCACTTCTCCAACTTAAACCTGTTAAAACACCCGTCAAGCTACCATAAGTATTTGTTTAAATCGAGGCTTTGTATTCATTTGGTGCACCGTCTGAGGCATCATCACGTCGACATTGGCGCTTACCATCACACTTAATCGAGAGTCCTTGAAGTTGGTCGACTGTTTGTGTGATAGCTTCATCACCAAAAGGCATATGTGGCATAAATAGCTCTACAATGGGCTCCAATTTTAAATGTAAAGCCCAAGTAAGCGCATTTTCCTCATCAACTTCCAGTTGATTACTATCAAACCATCGAACTTTACGATCTGGCCCTGTGATGTTTGTAGCTTTTTCGTCAGGTTTTGCGCCGTGATTGATTAACAAGATTGCGAGTTGATACATCAACGAAGCGCGCTCTGGACTTATAGTTTCTGCATTTAGATATTTTCCCATATAAATAAGCGGGGTATAGCCACAGTGAGATTGCATCGAAGGGCTCACACCTTTTTGTAAAATGCTTTGTGCTATTTTGACGTGGTTGGGGGTTAGCTCTAGAGCAATTGGATTAACGGCGTTGTGTAGAGGCGTAAAGCCATCGCCGTCACGTGTGTTACTCAGTGCGCCACGTCGCCATAAAGCATTTGCCATATCATAGCGGCCAAACATGGCTGCAGTATGAAGTGGTGTTCTGCCAAAGTCATCTTTAGTATTGACGTTTAGGCTTGGGTTATTCATCAAAGCATCAAAGGTCGTAGTGTCATTATTCATGATGGCCACGTGCAGGCGTGTACGTCGAATGGTATATTTATTGGTATCATCCAATGCTTGTGAGTATAAGTTTTCAAGAAACTCTTTTCCAAACATATTTTTCCCTCAGTGTTTATATTTTAATCGGGTCGAGTATTGTACACTGAATAAAAAGTTCAATATATAGATGCGCATCTTGAATTCGCGTGCTAGAATTGCTGCGCGGCAAATAACGGGGGCTTAGTGTTATTTAAAGAAACGTTTTGAGGTCTATCATTCAAAATGAGCATTGTTAAAGTACGAAATATCTTTTTGATTGGTCCTATGGGGGCCGGAAAAAGTACTATAGGGCGTTCCTTAGCCAGAGAATTAAAGCTGGACTTTTATGATTCTGATGAAGTCATTGAGGCACGTGCAGGCGCGGATTTATCTTGGATTTTTGATGTTGAAGGTGATGAAGGGTTCCGTAAGCGTGAGCAAAAAGTCATTGATGAGCTTACTCAGAAAAACAATATTGTCTTAGCAACAGGTGGTGGTGTGATTTTAACGCCAGAAAATCGAAATGCACTTGCTGCTCGTGGTACGGTTGTTTATTTGAGAACCTCTTTACAGCAACAGTTTGAGCGCACCAAAAGAGATACCAAGCGTCCACTCTTACGCACAGACGACTTAGAATCACGCCTTGAAAGCTTGCGTGACGAGCGTGAGCCTTTTTATGAAGAGCTTGCTGATGTAAGTTTTGAAACAGATAAGCTTACGGTCAAAGCGGTCACCAACAATATTGTTAAATACCTCTATGGAGAGGCTTAAGCCTAACTTTGAGGTTTCTGTTTGCCTCCCCAACATGGACGAAAACTATATGGTTCATGTTGGGGAGGGGCTGATTCATGCTTTTCACTTGCTCGAGCCCTGGGTTAAGCATCAAGTGCTGATTGTAACCGATGAGCATGTTGCACCATTTTATCTGAAGCCACTGCAAGCTACCTTAGGCAAAATACAAGCCGATGTGGTGGTGTTGCCTGCAGGCGAGCAATATAAAAACCAAGCCAGCATTAATCTCATTCATGAGGCATTAGCGAAGCACCAGCACACCAGGCAAACCCTAGTGATTGCTTTAGGTGGTGGTGTGGTCGGTGATGTCACAGGCTTTGCTGCTTCCACTTATTTAAGAGGCGTTGATTTTATACAAATCCCAACCACAATCCTTGCAGCAGTGGATGCATCTGTTGGTGGCAAAACAGCCATCAATGCGTTTGGCATAAAAAACGCGATTGGTACTTTTCATCAGCCTAAAGCTGTAATTATCGATACCAAAACGTTTGAGACTTTGCCACCGAATGTGTATCGCGCAGGGTTTGGAGAAGTTATCAAATATGGCTTGTTGCAAGGTGGTGACTTTTATCAATCTTTACAAGCATCAACCAGTATTGAATCTTTGGTTGCTTCTTGCTGCGAAATTAAAGCAAGTATAGTGGGGCAAGATCCCAAAGATAAAACCAACATCAGAGCCTTGCTAAATTTGGGTCATACCTTTGCGCATGCGTTTGAAGCGCATACGCACTATGAAGTGTGGATGCATGGTGAATCTGTGGCTATTGGGTTGTATTGTGCCGCATTGTTATCGCACCTAAGAGGCCTAATATCCGATGAGCTTGTTCAGGAGGTAGATGTCTTACTGAAGCATTTTGATTTGCCCAGGCGGTTGCCATCAGACCATGCGGAGGATGTTGAGCAACTCTATAACATTATGTTGAAAGATAAAAAGCGCAAAGACCATACGGTGCCATTTATCTTGATGAGAAGCCCAGGCAAGTGCTTTATTGACGATAAGGTCACCAAAAATGAGGTGATTGCAGCACTCAGACTGGCTATTAATAAGGATTTTAACTAAAATAAACGCTTCACTTTTGGCAAGTTTGCCATGGATATAGGAGAAAGGTATGTATAAGAAAGTGTTGTTTGCAACAGACTTCGATGAAATTGGCGTGAATGCGGCACATAAAGCAAAGAAAATTGCGGATGAAAACCGCGCTGAACTTTTGCTTGTGCACGTGGTTGAGCCGATTCCTGCTTATGCTTACCCGGGCTTTGCTGGCTTTGCAGAAGTGGAAGTCTCGATTCGTGAGCAAGCCGAGAAAGAATTGAATGCACTTGCAAACCAGCTGGGTGTTGACGAAAAACATCGTTTGCTTGAGTTTGGCTCGGTGAAGAATGAAGTTTTACGTATTGCCGAAGAGCATCATGTTGATTTGATTGTGTCAGGTAGCCACGGCAAGCATGGTCTGGCTTTACTTTTAGGCTCAACAGCAGATGCTATTTTACATGGTGCGCATTGTGACATGCTTATTGTTCAGCCTACTGTCAAAGAGTAATGAGGTTAATTTAAAAATTATTTATGCGGTTGTTAAGAGGTAGAGTTTCAGGGCAGGCACCATCATCACATGTCATTGCGACCATTGGCAATTTTGATGGTGTTCATCATGGCCACCAAGCGCTCATCAGAACATTAGTAGAACAAGCCCGGAGCCAACAGCTCAAAACCTTGGTGCTGCTGTTTGAGCCACAACCGCATGAGTACTTTCATCAAGATGTGTCGCACCCAAGGCTCTCAGGTTTTAAAGAAAAATACGTGTTATTGAAAGCCCTTGGGGTAGATTATGTTTGTTGCCTACGCTTCGATAAAGCATTGGCAAGCATGACCGCAGATGATTTTGCACACGATATTTTATTCCAGTGGCTTAGAGTCAAGCACTTGTATATTGGTCATGATTTTTGTTTTGGTCGAGGCCGTGAAGGAACACCACAAAAGCTACAAACCATCGCCTCACACTATGATGCCACAGTGACGGTTTTTGATGATGTGATGGATGCCGGCATACGTGTGAGTTCCACCGAAGTAAGATCACTACTAAGCCAAGGACAGCTCAAGCAAGCAGCGATGAAGCTTGGCCGATTATATTCAATCTCAGGCCGTGTACAGAAAGGCCAAGCGTTGGGGCGCACTTTTGGTGTGCCTACAGCAAACATGACTGTGAGACAAAAGCCTTTACCACTTGCAGGGGTTTTTTGTGTACAGGTCACGCGAGCTTGTGGCGCACAACATCTTGGCGTTGCCAATTTAGGTAAGCGGCCGACTGTCGATGGCATGAAAACCATCCTTGAGGTTCATGTGCTGGATTTCTCAGGTTCGTTGTATGGTGAGGTGCTTAACGTTTCATTTTTGCACCACTTGAGGGAAGAAAAGAAGTTTTCTTCGTTTGATGCATTGATTGCACAGATAAAAACCGATATTTTAGAAGCGCGCGCACTTATGCCGCAGTTAGTTCAAGATTTTCAAATAGAGTATGACCATGCCCCAGGATAAAAGCTCGGCTTATAAAGAAACCTTAAATTTGCCGTATACAGAGTTCCCAATGAAAGCAAACCTTGCCACGCGTGAGCCAACGCGTCTTGCGGCATGGGAAGAGAGCAAGCTTTATCAAAAGCTACGAGAAGTACGCTTGGGCGCAGAACAGTTTATTTTGCATGATGGCCCTCCGTATGCGAACGGGCACTTACATCTTGGTCATGCACTGAATAAAATTTTAAAAGACTTAGTCGTCAAATCTAAATCCATGAGTGGTTATGATGCGCCTTATAAACCAGGTTGGGATTGTCACGGCTTGCCTATTGAGCTTAATGTCGAGAAGAAGGTAGGTAAAGCCGGTGTTAAAGTTGATGCCAAAACCTTCCGTGAAAAGTGTCGTAGTTATGCCTCAGGCCAAATAGATATCCAACGTGAAGAGTTCATGCGGCTCGGCGTGTTTGGTGATTGGGATAACCCATACCGCACCATGGACTATCAATACGAAGCCAATATTGTGCGAGCGCTGGCCGAAATTGTAAGTTCAGGGCATATCAAACAAGGGTTTAAGCCCGTGCATTGGTGCCTGGACTGTCGCTCTGCTTTGGCAGAGGCTGAAGTTGAGTATGATGATAAAACCTCACACTCGATTGATGTGGCCTTTTTTGCAGTGACACCCGATGCAGTCTTAAAGGCTTTTGGGCTAGATGGCAATAGTAAGCCTGTGATGGTACCCATTTGGACCACAACACCTT
>Ga0115012_10000059_pt1 | contig 64585 bp, 60 predicted proteins | sample TroAtlMetagenome_FD_88706 | JGI IMG/M metagenome (GOLD analysis project Ga0115012, IMG submission 88706) | Marine eukaryotic phytoplankton communities from Atlantic Ocean - Tropical Atlantic ANT10 Metagenome | ecosystem: Environmental > Aquatic > Marine > Oceanic | place: Tropical Atlantic... | reverse complement strand
CGGCGTCGGCGTCGGCATCGGCGTCGGCATCGGCGTCGGCGTCGGCATCGGCGTCGGCGTCGGCATCGGCGTCGGCATCAGCGTCGGCATCGGAATCACCATCGAGATCGAAGGCCTCACCCTCTTGTCCGCCGAGTCCTCCAGGACCGTCCTTCACCGTGCAGGCGACGGTGAACAAGGACATGAGCATGACCGGTAGGATGAGTTGGCGCATTTGAACTCCCGTGGTTTGACCGAACGATAGCACTGAAATCGGCCATCGGTACGTTGTGACAAGGCAGGTTCAACTTAGAATGTAGCGAACCTGACTGAGATCTTCAGACACCGACCACAGGCGTTCGGCCGCGTGCTGATCCCGTGAGGCACGGCTAGAGCCCACCCGTTTCGGGGCGCCCCATATCTGGAAGAGCCACCGCGGACCCCAGTAGCTCCCGCCCTCAGCCTCATCATCGGTGGCCGCCCTGAGTGTGGGCCAGGATCCCAGATCAGCGGACTGTCCCGTCCAGGGTGTGAAGTAGTCCATCCAAGACGACGCCTGGGTGATGCCGGTGGAGGTGTAGCCTGGGTGTGCAGCGACCGCGGACGTTGTGGATCCAACCGCCTTGAGGCGACGGTCCAGCTCAAAAGTGAACATCAGGTTGGCGAGCTTGCTCTGTGCATAGGCGGCCCAGGGCTTGTACCGGCGCGCGAACTGGAGGTCGTCGAAGCGGATTCGACCGGTGTTGTGGGCGATGGAAGAGACGGTCACGACCCGAGAGCCTTCCGTCGCCATGAGGTGCCCGATCAGCCGTCCCGTGAGGGCAAAGTGACCCAGGTGGTTGGTCGCGAACTGAAGCTCGTGCCCTGCGCTGTTCTGACCATGGGGTGGGATCATGATGCCGGCGTTGTTGATCAGGAGGTCTATGCGTGTCTGCTCGGCGATCGTGCGCTCTGAGAAGGCGGCCACGCTTGCCAACTCAGAGAGATCGAGCTCGGAGGCGCGCACTGCTGCGGTTGGGCACCCCTCTCGGATGCGCCCGATCGCGGATTCTGCCTTGCTCATATTTCGGCAGGCCAGGATGACCTCGGCACCCCTCTGTGCGAGATGGCGGGCGGTGTGGAAGCCGATGCCGGAGTTTGCACCCGTCACGATGGCCACCCGGCCAGTCTGGTCTGGTATCTGAGCAGGTGTCCAGGGCATTGTGTCCTCCCGATGGGCGCCTTAACTGCCGCTACACTCAAGCGGAGGTCAGGAATGGATTGGCAGTCTTACTCAGGCGTTATCGCCGTCTCCATTGCGACCGTGGTCGTGTACCACGCCTTCTTGATTCGGTTGATGGTCGTCAAGATCAGACTTCACCGGGAGCATGCTGCCCGTGGAGAGAAGTTCGACCGCTACCAGTCTCGGGATCGAACGCTCCTTGCAGCGGACCGTGGACAGCTGAACATGCTGGAGCACATGCCCACCTTCTTCGTTGCCCTGTGGGCGAACGCCTGGGTCGTATCGGCAGATGGAGCAGCCATCGCTGGCCTCATCTGGTTGCTCGCGCGGGCGGCCTACCCATTCCTCATCGGGCGGGGGTTGGGTCGAGACATCCCTGTTCGCGTGTTCATCGCCACCTTCACTGGCTACGGCGTGATCGCCTACCTCGGTGGGTCAGTGGCTTGGGTGCTGTTGAACTGAGTCGGGTGGACCGATGGCCTGAGACCCGGTGAGGCCATAGAGGGCTGCCATGATCACCGTGACCGACATCAGCATGCACTTCGGCGGGCAAATGCTCTTCGAACAGGTGAACCTGCAACTCAACGCTGGCAATTGCTATGGCATTGTGGGCGCGAACGGCTCGGGTAAGTCCACATTGCTCCGGATCTTGAATGATCTTGAGACGCCAACCTCCGGCAATGTTGTGCGGCAGAAATCGGCACGAATCGGGGTGTTGGAGCAGAACCACTTTGCCTATGAGGAGACGCCCATCATCGAGGTCGTGATGGCGGGTAATGCAGAGCTGTGGAGCGCCATTCAAGAAAAGGAAGCCCTGCTCGAGCGTGCCCACGAACACTTCGATGAGGACCGCTATGTGGTGCTCGAGGACATCGTCACCCGCTTCGATGGCTACCAGCTCGAGTCAAAGGCGGCGTCAATTCTTGAAGGGCTCAACATTCCGACCGAGCGTCACAGAGAGCCGCTCAAGACCCTGAGCGGCGGCTACAAGCTTCGGGTGTTGCTGGGTAAGGCGCTCGCATCAGACCCGGACATTCTGTTCCTCGATGAGCCAAACAACCACCTCGACATTCTCTCAATCGCCTGGCTCGAAGGCTTTCTTCGTGACTTCAAGGGTCTGGCTGTGGTGGTGTCTCACGACGCCAGATTCCTTGACGGATGTTGTTCACACATCGTCGATGTGGACTACCAGCGGGCCATCCTGTACCGCGGCAACTACACAAAGTTTTTGACGGCCAAGGTGGAGGAGCGGGAGCGGCGCGAGCTCGAGATTCGACGGCGCCAGAAGGAGATCGATGACCTCGATGCGTTTGTGACGCGCTTCAAGGCCAAGGCCACCAAGGCGCGACAGGCCAATAGTCGGGCCAAGCAGATGGAGAAGATGGTCATTGAGCCACTGCCTCTCTCATCGCGTCGGCACCCCAACTTTGTCTTCAAGCAGCGACGCTCCAGTGGACGAGAGGTCTTGGCGGTGGATGAGGTGTGCAAGGCCTACGGCGACGATGTGGTCCTCATGGATGTCAGCTTCAAGGTTGAACGGGGTGACCGTTTGGCGATCATTGGACCGAACGGCATCGGCAAGTCGACACTGCTCAAGATCATCATGGAGCGCACAGCAGCCGATATGGGGTCGGCGGCTTGGGGCTACGAGGCGGATCCAGGGTACTTCCCCCAGGACCACCATGAAGTCCTGTGTGACCCCAAGGCGGACATCACCAGCTTTTTGTGGGATGCCCTCCCTGGCGAGGGCCTGGGCGCCATCTATGCGCGCTTGGCCGCCGTTCTGTTCGACAAGGAGGACATGGGCAAGAAGGTCGATGTCCTCTCAGGAGGTGAGGCGGCCCGCCTGATGCTGGCACGCCTGGGGGCCGAGCTGCCGACCGTATTGGTGCTCGACGAGCCCACGAACCACCTCGACCTCGAGGGCATCCAGTCGCTTGCTAAGGGCTTGCAGTCCTACGAAGGCACCATCCTCTTTGTCTCCCACGACCGCTCATTTGTGGAGCAAGTTGCCACGCGCATTCTCGAGATCACACCGGACGGGATCGAAGACTTTCCGGGAACATATGAGGAGTACCTCGGTCGAAACGCTGGGGAAGACCACCTGGACCTGGGGGCGGTTGCTGAGCGTGAGCGTGAGAAGCGCCGAGAGCGCAAGCGGCAGAAGCGGAAGGACAAAGAAGCTGAGCGCAAGGCAGCGAAGAAGTCGGCGCGCGACGGCGCCAATACCTGAGCCGGTGGCCGTTCAGATTTCGGCCGCCAGTCGAGTCCCTTGGTCGAACGCACGCCGCGCATCCAGCTCTGATGCCTGGCTCGCACCTCCGATGACGTGAACCGTCACACCGCGCTCCCTGAGCGGTGCCTCCAGGCTTCGGTCTGAGACCTGGCCTGCACAGATCACCACATTGTCGACAGCGAGCACCTGCGGCTCATCGTCGATGCGTATGTGGAGCCCCTCGTCGTCGATGCGTTCGTAGGTGCATCGAGCCAGCATGGTCACCCCTCGCTTCTTGAGCGCGCTGCGGTGAATCCATCCTGTGGTTTTACCCAGCCCAGCCCCCAGCTTCCCCGCTTTTCGCTGACACAGGGTGACCTCCCGGGAAGGTGTCGGGTCGGTGGTGGGGATCAGACCACCAGCATGCTCCATTCGTCGATCCACGCCCCACTCAGCGAGGTAGTCGTCGATGGCATCGCCCGAAGAGTCGTCGTGAGTCAGGAACTCAGCCACGTCGAATCCGATGCCTCCTGCACCGATCAGTGCCACTCGTTTTCCGACGGGTGCATCGTTTTTGAGTACGTCGAGGTAGCTCAGTACTGACGCATGGTCGATCCCTGGGAGGTCGAGCTGCCGCGGGGTCACACCTGTGGCCAAGATCACAGCGTCGAAGCCGTCGCTCAGTACTTGTGCATCCACACGGGTGTTCAGCTGGAGATCAACGCCGGTCTCCTTGAGTCGCACCTCGAAGTACCGGATCGTTTCGTAGAACTCTTCCTTGCCTGGAATGCGCTTGGCCATGTTGAACTGCCCACCGATCTCTGGCGCAGCATCAAAAAGGGTCACCTTGTGGCCTCGTTCTGCGGCGTTTGTTGAGAACGCCAGCCCAGCCGGCCCGGCACCAACGACTGCGATGGTCTTGGGGGCTGTCGTCGCTTCAAGGCTGACTTCAGTCTCGTAGCAGGCCAGAGGGTTCACCATGCACGAGGCCCGCTTGTTCTGGAAGATGAGGTCAAGACAGGCTTGGTTGCAGGCGATGCAGGTGTTGATTCGGTCCGGCGTATTGGCCTCCGCCTTCTTCACCCAGTCTGGGTCAGCGAGAAACGGTCTGGCCATGGACACCATGTCCGCATCGCCGCCAGCCAGGACCTTCTCAGCGACATCAGGCATGTTGATGCGGTTTGATGTGACCAACGGGATGGAGACTTCTCCTCGTAGTCGCGCTGTCACCCATGTGTAGGCCGCCCGCGGGACCATGGTCGCGATCGTGGGTACGCGCGCCTCGTGCCAGCCGATTCCAGTGTTGATGATGCTGGCACCCGCCTCCTCGATGGCCTTCGCGAGTTGGACGATCTCTGGCCAGGTGGAGCCATCCTTCACGAGGTCGAGCATTGAGAGCCGGTAGATGATGATGAATTTATCGCCCACGGCCTCGCGAATGCGTCGCACGATCTCGATCGGGAACTGAATCCTGGCTGCGTATTCACCGCCCCACTTGTCGGTGCGCTTGTTGGTCTTGGAGACGATGAACTGATTGATGAGGTAGCCCTCGGACCCCATGACTTCCACGCCGTGGTAGCCCGCCTCCTGTGCGCGCTGTGCGCAGTTCACGTAGTCGGCAATGGTCTTTTCCACGCCTCGGCCCGACAGTGCTCGTGGTTTGAAGGGCGTAATTGGCGCCTTGAGTGCGGTTGGCGCAACAGACCAAGGTGCGTACGCGTAGCGACCCGCGTGGAGGATCTGCATGGCGATGTGTCCACCCTCTGCACGCACCGCGTCCGTCACTGCCCGATGTTTCCAGACCTCGTAGCGATTGGTGAGCTTGGCCGCGAAGGGCTTCACACCGCCGGCCAGGTTGGGGGCGACGCCGCCGGTCACGATGAGTCCGACCCCCCCAGCTGCTCGTGCAGCAAAGTACGCCGCCAGCTTGTCGAGTCGGCCGAACTCCTCCTCAAGCCCCACGTGCATTGAGCCCATCAAGACTCGGTTGGGGAGGGTGAAGCCCGACACCTCGAGCGGAGCAAAGAGGTGGGGGAAGTGTGGGTGTGACTCAGCCATCGCGTTGGTCTCTTGGGAATGAATCGGTATTCATTCTACCCAAGCGCGCGGCATCTGAAGCGGTTTATGCAGATGCCGCCTGGACAACTCGGCCCGAGAAGGCCTGGATACCACGGCGTACGAGGTCGATGATGAGGTCGACCTCGTGGGTGCTGATCCCAAAGTGTGGGGTGAAACGAAGCGAGTTCTCTCCACCGTGGATGACGCCCAGACCGCGCTTACGAAGCCAGGTCTCGATGCCGTCAAAGCCCACGACTTCGATGCCGGGATGCAGCTCAGCTGAGAACAACAGTCCGGTACCTTGCACCTTGGTGACGAGGCCAGGGAACTCATCCATCAGTCCGTTGAGCTTCTCGATGAACTCGTGTCCGCGGGCTTGGATGTTTCCACGGGTCTCATCCGTGAGGTTGGCGAGCACGGCGCATCCGACCTCGAGGGCGCGGGGGTTGGTGGTCATGGTGTTGCCGTAGATGCCTCGAATGTAGAGGTTTGCGGCACGTGCGTTGCAGGCGAGCACGCTCAGAGGGTACTGACCGGCGTTCAGGGCCTTCGAGTAGGTCTCGAGGTCTGGTTCATCGGCTGTCTGGAAGCCTGGGTAGTCCACGATGGAGAGGTACCCAGTGCCACGAATCCCAGCCTGAATGGAGTCCACGAGAAGCAGACTGCCGTGGGCCAAGGTGAGCTCGCGGGCCGCATCGTAAAACTCACGTGTGATGGCCACGCCAGGATCACCCTCACCCATGACGGGCTCGACGAGCATCATCTCGATGAAGACATTGTCGGCCTCAGCCTGCGTGAAGGCGCGGCGGAGTGCGGCGACATCGTTTGCCGGGACAGTGATGAGGTTGTTGTTGGCCGCGTGACTCGCGAGCACAGACTTGTACTTGCCGAGGCATGAGTCCGACGCCTGTGCAGGTCGGTCGGTTCGGCCGTGGAAGCTGCCTTCGAGCGACAAAATCTTGATGGTTTTTCCAGCGTGAGGGCCGTCGTCTGCAGTCTTGTTCTTGGCATTCACGTCCGCGATGCGGAAGGCCACAGTCACAGACTCTGAGCCTGAATTCATGCAGATGAATTTATCAAACGGGCACTCGCCTCGGGTGGTTCCGACTTCTTCCTTTAGCATTCTGGCAAAGCGCTTCTGGCTGAAGTTGGGTGTCATGACGTTGGCCATGACGTGGGTCTCACCCATGGCGTCCATGATGGCGCGCGGGGAGTGACCGCCGCCGAGCATGCCGTACCCACCGTTGTCGTGAACGATCGCGCCATGGGAGGTCACAATCCAAGGTCCTGCAGCGGCCATCGCGATGTACGGGTTGACCGTGTTCGCGGGATAAAAGTTGACGAACTCAGACTGAAGCTCGGCGGAAGCCGTGGCTTCGTCACCGGAGAGCAAGTCCCCAAACTCAGACTTGAGTGCCTGATGAACGCGGCCAGCGTCTTCGATGGCCCGCTCAAGACTTGGATCGATGGCCAAGAAGCGTTCGAGCGTGGCGTCATCGATGCCCACCGTCTGACGGGGGCCAGCGAACTCGCGAATGGCGTTGAGGGTTTCCATGGATCCGGACATGACGACCTCCTGATGCGGCGCCTTATACACAGGTTTTATCCCAAGCGCATCTGCCGCAAGCTGGTTGAGGGGAATTTAACTGACCCTTTGACTGCAAGCCCACCTCGCTTCACAATGAACATACGAGAGGAGTGGACATGCACGTATTGATGATGAGCGCGTTGTTGGCCTTGGCCGCCTGTGATGGCGATGAGGAAGGCTGCGAAGCGGGCAGTACGATGATCGAGGGTATTTGTGTTCCAGACGCTGATGCAGACGCCGATGCAGACGCCGACGCCGATGCAGACGCCGACGCAGATGCGGACGCTGATGCCGACGCTGATGCCGACGCCGACGCCGACGCTGATGCCGATGCCGACGCCGACGCTGATGCGGATGCGGATGCCGACGCTGATGCGGATGCCGACGCCGACGCGGATGCCGATGCGGACGCAGACGCCGACGCGGATGCCGATGCGGACGCAGACGCAGATGCAGACGACACGGGGACAACCACGATGACGGATTGCGCCGAACTCGATGCCAGCGCATGCTCAGCAGACCCATCTTGTTCCCCCATCTCGGGCGCCCCTGTCGACTTCAGCGACGGTTCATGTGTGGACTACGGTGCGGCGTCGACCGAGGGCTGTATGGACGCGGATACCGGCTGTGGCGATGCGATCTCATTCGCGAAGCCCGCAGGCGGTGACGAGACCGACTGTCACATGTTCACGTCGACCTGCATCCCCGCGGGCTGGGTCGAATGCGCCGAGTACTACAGCGATGAGGCCTGCCCAGAGGAAGAGGATCCCAGCTGTGAGGGTGAGTTTGCTGGCCCGGGGCCAGGCTGCTGCGAGAGTCCAGACGAAACCACCGCATCCGAGATGTCCGAGTCGACGTGCTCAGGTGGTGAGTGGACCTGTGAGGGCGAGGACGAAGAGGTGTGCTCCTGTGCTGGAAGCACAGCCCTGTTCGACTGCGTGAGCCGGTGTGAGGTCGGCGCCACGGTGGCACTCCCGTTCTGCGTCTATGCAGATCACTGGGAGTGCCCTTCAGGCTACGTGCAGTCTGATACCTGCGTGGAATCAGCCGAATAGCGCCGAGTAGGCCTCTTCGGAGTAGCCCACCATAAACACGCGTCCGGCGCGAAATGCTGGGGCACGAAGCGTGCCTGAGCGGCCGAGGATGAGCTTGGCGATCTCGTCGTCCGAGGTCTCTGACGCAGGGTCGAACTGAATCAGCTTCTTGCCCTTTGTGACCCACACAGCTTCTGCTGCGCGGGCGAGTTCGAGCGCCTCATCGCGGTGAATCTTGATCTTGTTGGCGATCACGAACTCAGGCTGCTTCACGTTCTTGGGTCCCAGGAACTCCTGGGCACGGGTGCAGCTCGTTCAACTCTTGCGGTGGTAGTACCAGTTGATGTCGACAGTCATGAGAACTCCATTTCGGTTTGGGTGCATATATGATGGTCATCATGCGTTGGGTACTCACATTGTGGCTGTTCATCGGCTGCGGGTCGGACGAGGATGCTGCATCTGAAGGTGCTGCTCTGTCCGGGGTGGAAGACACGGCCGGGCAGCGCGACACGGGTTCAGCTGGGCCCCTCGCCGACTGCGAGGACGCTGCGAAGGTGACCTGGGATAACTGGGGTCAGTCGTTCTTTCGGACCTGGTGCGCGGGCTGTCATGCAGCAGATGCACCCGACCGGCACGGCGCCCCAGAGACCTTCGTCTTTGACACAGAGGGACAGGTGGCGAACCACCGCTGGCTGATTCGGGACAGCGTGCTCGAGTCGGGCAGGATGCCGCTGGGTGGGGGACTGCCCGAAGCAGAGGCTGAGATTCTCGACGTCTACCTCTTGTGCGGACTGAGCGACTAAAGCAGCGACAAGATCGGGTCGATGCCCGGCAGATAGTCGCCTGGGTCGATGTCGCCGAGTGCGAGCAGGGTGGAGCCGAGGTGACTCGCGAGGAGTGGGACACCCGAAGCATGCACGGCCCCGCTCGCCAAGTCCGTGGGGGCGCCCTGGAAATTGTCGTTGTAGCCACCGCACACCTGGCCGCCGGTGATGCCGCCGCCTGTGAGGAGTACGGAGGTGTACGTCCAGTGGTCTTTCCCCATCTCAAAGTTGAGCAGAGGATGCCTTCCCATCTCGGTGAACACCACCATCACTGTCTCGTCCAAGAGCGTCCCTCCCGCCTGTCCTGGGCGGCTCGCCAGGTCATCGGCGATGTCCACCAGATAGCCAAAGAGTTCTTCTTGGTGGTCTGACTGCCGCGCGTTGTTGGCGTGGGTGTCGAATCCCTCATCGTTGACACCGCGATACTCGACCATCGCTGTACGGCTCAGGCCGAGCTCGAGACAGTCCACTGCAGCTGTGATGCGCTCAGGCAGTGCCTTTGTGGTCTCGACGGTCAGGTCGACGGTGCCCGATAGTGTCTTCACATCGGAGAGGCGCGAGAGCGACCGCGAGTACGACCCGACCAGCTGTGCACCTCGGCCAGACCGGGCGGGTAGCCTGTCGATCTGCGCCTTGATGTAGGCATCGGCTGCCGCGCTGCTGGATGCCGCCGGAAGGACCCGTGCGACGTCGGAGCGATCGGTCAGTGCTGAGCCATCCAAGAGCTGGGAGAGCTGTCCCGTCTCGCCGGCTCGGACCACCCGGTCGGTGTACTGCGCGGAGTAGGAGGGGCCAGAGTGAACCAGGCAAGGCAGCAACAGGTCTGTCGAACCGTTGGCCGCGAGCACGGTCGGCCAGTCGTCCACGGCAGCATCGGCGGTGCCGGTCAAGATCAGCTGCTGACAGCGCTCGTGAGCAATGCTGCGAACCTCGAAGCCATGAAGGATGGCGCTCTGGTCCGCGTAGCCCTCGAAGAAGGTTCGGACGCTGGGCCTGGCGGGGTGATCGACAAAGGCGAGGTCTCCGATCCAGGCTCTCTCAGCGCCGTACTCATCGGGAATGCTGGCGTGGTCCATCGTGGGCGCCAGCACTGTGGTCTGGTCTGCGCCGCCCCACAGGTAGATGAAGAGGAACTTGCGCTCCCCCGGACGGACGGGACTGGCCAGACCGAGTCTTGGCAGCAGCAGTCCAGACAGACCCATGCCACAGAATGCGCGTCGACTAAACATCATCAGTACTGCACCGACTCGGGGTGACGAAGCAGCGCTGAGATCAGGACCGCCCATGCCTCAGCGGCGCCCTGGTCTTCCGCGACTGCAGTCCACAGGGCGTCGATGGCGGCGCGGTCCTCCGTGTCCGGACGGCGGGCCAGGATGCGCCAGAACAGGGCGTCCCTCGCGGCGCTCCATGCTGGATCGCTGGGCTGCATCGATGCGTCGACGGCACCCAACACACCGCTTCCTCCGCCCAGCTCAGTCTCTACCCACAGTCCGGCGCCGGCCTCGGACAAGCGCTGGAGCACCAGCGCGCCCGTGACGGTGGGCTCGGTCCCTGCGCGGGTCACCTGCAGTCCGTCCACGCCGCCCGCCATGACGCGGTAGCCGTAGGTGTCGTTGTCGAGCTGGTCGAAGCCATTCCAGGCCCACTTGAAGCCCGTGAGATCCTCGATGGCAGTACTCCACTGGTCGGGCATCACCAGCCTCGCTGTGTTGTGGCTGGTGTCGGCTGCTGCGCCGGCGCGGTAGTCGTCCGTGTCCAGGATGGCGCGAACCAAGGGCTCGATTCGCTGATCGCCGGCGTCATACTCATCCCTCAGCATCAGCAGCGAAGCCCAGTCGGCAAAGGTGCTCTCTCTCTGCCAGAGCCCCTCAGTGAACTGCTCCACAGCGCATGCGTGGAAGCGGTCGTCGACGGCCATATGCTGCACGAGCGTGCTCAGTCCGGTGACGGGCTGACCGAACCAGGCGGCGTCGACGTCGAGAATGACTGGCCCCAAGACCTCGCGCTCCGGGTGGTACCAGCCGGTCTCATCGCCGTTGTGTGAGTCGACAGTCTGAAAGCCGAACAGCGTGGCAGCGATGGGGTCCAGCGTGGCGTGGCACCCCAAGCAGTAAGGCTCAGTCTTCAGGGCCTGCTGAGTCGCCCCTTCGTCAGCGAGAGAGGGAAACGCGGCGAAAGAGACTGGACGGGTGAGGTAGTCCTCGCAGATCAGGAGTCGGCTCACCGCGGCAGCTCGCCCCCGATTGTAGTTGGTCCCCAAGCTGTAGTAGCGGAGCCACAAGCCGTTCGTCGCCAGCACACCTGCAGCAGGGCGACCATCGGTGTACCGGCTCACCTGCCAGCCTGGGCCGGTGTGGTCCAGGGGCCAGATCGACGCCAGCATCTCGTTGGCCACGGTGTAGTCAGCAGTCAGGACCTCGGACCACGGCAGGTCGCTGGATGCCACGTGTGCGAGCAGGCGAAGGGGCTCTTCGCCTGCCGAGCGCTCGAAGGGGTACTCGTTTGTGTCGTCGAGGTACAGGTTGTCGTATTCCTTGAACAGCAGCTGGAACTCATCCACCTGTGTGTGCCAGGTTCGGCCCAGGATGTGCACCAGCCGCTCCGTCCAGCGTGGGTCCGCCAGGGCATCGTCGATCCATTCATCGAGCATGTCTGGATCGGCCTCCACTGCGTCGAGCTGTGCAGTGGTGGGCAGCACACCGAGAAGATCGAGGCTCATCCGACGCAGCAGCTTCGGTGCTGCGAGTGGCTCGAGTCCGTGGTCGGCATCGGGGGTCACGCCGGAGTCATCGTCGTCTGGTTCAGCGGAGTCGACTGCGGGCTCGTCAGTCATCGGGTCAGTCGGCACACACACGCCTGACTCATCCTGCTCAAAGTCGTCGGCGCACTCGGCGACGTCCTTGGCACCACAGCCAAGGGCAAGGAGCAACCACAGCCGACTCACAGGGCCCCCAAGGTGTCCATCCACTGGCTGATCTCGTTCACATCGATGCAGGCCTCACCGAGGACTTGGCCATCTTCCCAAGACCATGTCGTGCAGGCTGAACAGCTCAGCTCGAGCGTGTGGCGTGGACCTGAGGGGTCCTGAAGCCAGATCGTGCCGCTGAGACCCTCGCAGTCGTCGTCTCGTCTGAGGTTGAAGGAGATGACGTCATCGCCTGTGCTCCATCCCCCGGTCAGCTCCGCCTGACCGCCCACATCGCCGCCGCCGAAGATCATCATGCTGGTGCCGTCAGATATCCAATCGGTGTCGGAGACGGGGTAGTCGATCATGCCGCGGAGATCGACGCGCCAGTGTCCATCGCCGACACCGTCGACCCAAGAGCCGGCGGCAGTCCCCACGAAGATCATCACCGTGCCTTCGTCATCGATGATGTGTGTGTCCGCATTCAGAATGATCGCTTCCTCGAAAGGACTCGAGATGACGTCGTACGTGGCTGGCCCCGTGTAGCGCCAGCCCTCCGCTGTGATGCAGCCAGACATGGGAACTTGGATGTTGTAGCCCTCGCCAGGGCAGGTGTGATCTCGGCCCGTGAACATGCTGCGCCAGAGCTGGAGGACGGGTGCGACGCGCGGATGGCTGCTCTGGAACAGTCTGTCGACTGTGGTCTCAACATCTTGCTGTGTCCACGTGGGCTCAGGGACCTCCACCTGGAAGCCGGTCGACTCATCCTCGAGATCGTCGTTCGCGTCCTCGCCCTTTGGTTCGTCGCTCCCCCCCGCTGTGATCAACTCACAGTGTCCGCTCGAGCTGAGGACTGTACCCGCCCTACACTGCGCCGGGTCGGTGCTGGAGCATCCGAACAATCCGAGCCAGAGACTGGTGTAGGAGGGGACCATAGAACAAGTATAGGTCATCGCCCTGTCGTCTGTGGTTGCAGGACAGCCTACCGCATGGTAGGTGTATCCCTACCAAGTGGTAGGTGAGATGTCTGACAGCAAGCAAAAGATCATTGCGGTCGCGACTCAGCGCTTCGCGATGCACGGATACGATGGCACCTCACTGCAGGGTATTGCCGACGAGGTCGGCATGCGAAAGCCGAGTCTGCTGTACCACTTTTCGTCCAAGGAAGCGCTTCGGGAGGCAGTACTCGATGACCTCATCGGGCGGTGGGAGACCACGCTCCCGAGCATCTTGGCGAGGGCCCAGACCGGTCCGGATCGCTTCGCCTTCCTGTTCGATGAGGTGGCTCAGTTCTTCCAAGAAGATCCTGGCCGAGCCCTCCTGCTTCTTCGGGAGGTGGTCGATCGGCCTGTGGAGACCCGTACCCGTCTCGCGGAAGCCATCGGACCATGGCTGATCTTGCTCAAGGGTGCCATCGAGGATGGTCAAGCGTCCGGTCGCGTGCGAGAGGGCGTAGATGCCGAGGCTTACCTCATCCAGTGCATCGTCTCCGTCGTGGGTGCAGTGGTGGGTGCGCACCTGGGCACCCAAGTCTTTGGGGGCGGCGATGCCCCCGCCTGGATTCTTCGTCAGCGCACTGAGGCTCGACGGATGGCCCAGGAATCATTGTTCAAACCGAGAGGGTAGCCGCCATGGCCAACTTTATTGCCGACAACACGGATCTTCAGTTCTACCTCGACAAATGGATCAACTGGTCTGCGCTTCACGAGATGTCCGAGCTCAACCCTGAAGACCCTGAGGCGCCGCAGAACCCGGAAGAAGCCAAAGAGTTTTGGCGAGAGATCTTGGAGCTCATCGCTGAGTTCGCAGCCAACGAGATCGCCCCGCATGCTGCAGCGCTCGATCACGAGGCCGTCTCTCTCGTCGATGGCGAGGTTCAGTTCCCGACGCAGCTCGACGGTATCTTTGAGCAGATCGCGGCCATGGGACTGCACGGGATTTGTCTACCGCGTGAGCTCGGGGGCATGAACTGCCCGCTCTTCCTCTACATGGTGCAGTGTGAGTTGGTGAGTCGGGCCGACGTGAGCGTGATGACCCACCACGGCTTCCACGGCGGGATGGCGACAGCGATGCTGATGTACTCGCTCGAGGAAGGCTCGACGACCTACGACCCCGAGACGTTCACCATCCAGGACACGCGATTCGCCGGTCCAATATCAGAGATTCTCGCGGGTGAGGCTTGGGGATGTATGGACATCACAGAGCCAGATGCAGGCTCCGATATGGGCGCACTGCGCTGTGTCGGCGAGCAGGATGATGCGGGTAACTGGACGGTGACCGGCCAGAAGATCTTCGTGACCTCCGGACACGGCCGCTATCACTTCGTGATCGCGCGGACGGAGCCTGCGGGAGCGGGTGACTTTGGCGGCCTCTCTGGTCTCTCATTCTTCTTGGTCGAGACCTACACGCCCAATGCTGATGGGACCCGCACCCGCCATGCCAAGATCGAGCGCGTGGAGGAGAAGCTGGGTCACCACGCCTCGGCCACAGTCACCATCAACTTCGACAAGACACCCGCCCAACTGGTGGGTCAGCGAGGTGAGGGCTTCAAGCAGATGCTCCTGCTGATGAACAACGCACGCATCGGGGTGGGCTTTGAGTCGCTCGGGTTGTGTGAGTCGGCGTGGCGGATGGCCGCCGAGTACGCCAGCGTGCGTCAGTCCATGGGGAAGACCATCGATCAACACGAGCTGGTGGCGGACATGTTGGACGAGATGCAGGCGGCAGTGGAGGGCCTGCGCGCGCTCTGCATGCGGGTCGCCATGCTCAACGAGACCTATCAGCGCAAGCGAATGCGCTTGATGTTCCTGGTCGAAGAGGGGTCGATCGAGCATGCACGCTTGAAGAAGGAGGTGACTGAACTCAAATCGAGAACCCGTGAGCTCACGCCCCTGGTCAAGCTGGCTGCAAGTGAGACCGCAGTCCAGATGGCGAAGATGGGCATTCAGATCCACGGTGGCTGCGGCTACACCACTGAGTATGGCGCCGAAAAGCTGCTGCGTGACGCGATGGTTCTGCCAATCTACGAAGGCACCACCCAGATACAGGCGCTGATGGCAACCAAGGACAATTTGCTCGCAGTGACCAAGGAGCCGGCACGCTTTGCCCGCCGCATCGCCAAGCACTGGCAGCGCTCGATCTTTGCGGATGACCCGCTGGAGCGTCGTGTTGCTGCGCTTCGTCATCAGTCCCTGGTGGCCATGCGGACCTTGATGACCCGTGTGGTGAAGCACAAGTACGGTGTGGCCAAGGCCGATCCCGAGGTCACCCTCTCCAAGGCTTTCAAGAGTTGGGACGTGAAGAATGACTTCGCTCCGGCATTGCTCCATGCCGAGAATCTGGCCTGGCTGCTCGCCGACTCGGTGACTGCGGAAGAGCTCTGGCAGCAGACGTCCGCGCACCCTGAGCGGGGCGAGGTGCTGGAGCGCTTCCTCGAGCGTGCAGAGGTGCGCGGAAATGATCGGATGTACCGAATCCAGCACACCGGCGATCGGTTGCTCGGCGCACTGGCGACATCGGAATCAGAGGAGGCGGTGGCATGAGTACCGATACATTGCTGGCCTGGGCGTCTAAGCCTGCAAGCCGCCGAATGATGTCGATGGTGGGCCTGCCTACCCCGCAGCCCCTGGACCGCGGTGAGGGGCCTTGGGTCGAGACTCCCTTGGCCGACCGTCGGGTCGTTCTCGGTGGTGATGACGCTCTCGGTGAGATCATTTCTGGGCTGGGTGCGGAGGTGGTGTCTGACGATGAGGACGCCCCGAATGCCCTCGTCTTTGACGCCCGTGGTGTGACGACGGCTGATGGTCTACGGGGTCTCTACGCGTTCTTTCATCCCCGAATTCGTGGCATGGCGAGATGTGGCCGGGTGGTGGTGGTCGGCTGTCCGACTGGCTCAGCTCAGACTGCAGAGGGTGCTGCAGCTGCAGCGGCGCTATTGGGTTTCGTGAAGAGCGTGTCCAAGGAAATTGGACGCAAGGGCAGCACCGCAAACCTCCTCACTGTGTCCCCAGGGGCTGAGGCCGGTGTTGCTGGACCGCTGCGGTTCTTGCTCAGTGCTCGGAGCGCATTTGTCACTGGGCAGGCGCTGGCTGTGAGTACCGCGAGCAAGGCCGATCCAGTGGTGCAGCCGCTCGCCGGAAAGACGGCACTGGTCACGGGTGCTGCGCGTGGAATTGGCGAGGCGACAGCCCGCCGGCTGGCGGCGGAAGGCGCGCGAGTCATCGTGCTGGATATTCCGTCGGAGGCAGAGACCTTGGCCACCTTGGCGGATGAACTGGATGGGGTCGGTCTACCACTCGATATTACGGATGCCTCAGCCGCCACGGACATCGCCGCGGCCGCGTCTGGGCGGCTCGATGTCGTTGTTCACAATGCAGGCATCACCCGCGACAAGACCCTCGCGAAGATGGACGAGCAGCGCTGGGACCTCACGATCGATGTGAATCTCGCGAGCGTCATTTCGGTGACCGAGTCACTGCTCGACAACGGCTCAATTCCAGACGGGGGTCGGATTGTACTGGTCAGCTCCATCGCTGGGATCGCGGGCAACGCCGGACAGACCAACTATGCGGCCTCGAAGTCGGGTATTGCCGGACTGACGCGACACATGGGTTGCGTGCTGGCTGAGCGAGACATCGCAGTGAATGCTGTTGCGCCTGGATTCATCGAGACGCGCCTGACCCACGCCATTCCGTTCACGATTCGAGAGGTGGGTCGTCGCTTCTCCAACCTCAACCAAGGTGGCCTGCCTGTAGACGTGGCTGAAGCCATCACCTTCCTCTCATCACCGGGTGCCGGCGGACTGCATGGAAACGTGCTCAGGGTCTGCGGCGGCAACCTACTTGGAGCCTAAAATGCCAGTATCTCAAGACAACAAGACCACTCGCCGCGCCGTGATCGTGGCGGGGAATCGTACCCCATTCGTGAAGGCCTTCTCGGAGTATCTCAGCCTCGACACCATCGCCCTCGGGGTGGAGGCAGTCGGCGGGTTGCTGGCCCGGACCGGACTCGACACCCAAGATGTCGACAGCGTGATCTGGGGAGGCGTACTCCTGCCGAGCTTGGCTCCCAATGTGGCGCGAGAGATCGTGATCGATCTGGGCATGCCGATGAGCGTCGAGGCCAACACAGTCACTCGTGCCTGCGCCAGCGGACTGCAAGCCATCACCGATGCAGTGGCCAAGATTGAGCGCGGCGAGGCCGACGTCATCATCGCCGGCGGCTCGGATTCGACGTCAAACGCCACGCTGGCCATGCCCGAGGAGTTTGTGCGCTCAGTGGCGCCCTTTGCCATGGGGAAGACCAGCGGAGTTGGCGGCTTCTTTGGGATGCTCGGGGGCCTGTTCCCGCCGACGCGCGCGCTGCCAAAGATGCCCAAGGTCGCGGAGCGCTCGACTGGAGAAGTCATGGGTGAGTCAGCCGAGAAGATGGCCGGCATCAACGGCATCACACGTGAGGCTCAGGATGCGCTCGCGACCCGCTCCCATCATCGGGCTGCTGCAGCCTGGGATGGCGGTGTGTTTGAACAAGAGGTGACAGCAGTGACCATCGGAGACAAGACCGTGAGTCGCGACACCATCGTTCGGGCCGACACGAGCGAGGAGAAGATGGCCAAGCTGCGTCCTGTGTTTGCGAAGGACGGGACGTTGACGGCGGCCAATTCGAGCACCCTCACAGATGGTGCTTCGGCGACCTTGATCATGAGCGAGGAGAGGGCCCGAGAGCTTGGCTTTACGCCGCTCGCCGCCTTCAAGAGCTGGGCGTACTCTGGCGTGGATCCGGCTGATCAGCTCCTCAAGGGTCCAGCCCTCAGCATGCCGCTTGCCCTCAAGCGCGCAGGGCTCAGTCTCGATGACGTGGACATCGTGGACATGCACGAGGCCTTCGCGGCTCAGGTGCTGTCCATACTCTCGATGTTCGAGAGCAACGAGTTCGCGCAGGAGGAGCTGGAGCAGGCGGGTGCGGTTGGATCCGTGAGCACCGACAAGCTCAACGTGCATGGTGGCTCTGTGGCTCTCGGTCATCCCTTTGCCGCAACGGGCAGTCGAATGGTGAACACCATCGCCCATGAACTGCATCGCTCAGGCAAGCAGACTGCGCTGCTGGGTATCTGTGCGGCTGGAGGATTGGGCGCCGCGGCCGTCCTCGAGCGGGTGTAGGCTCGCTCAGCGACTGCGCATGAAGTCGGCCAGGCGCTCCATGGCCTGGTCGATCACGTGCTCCGGTGGGAGGATCACAAAGCGCAGGTGGGCGGTTCCTGCGCGCTGACCGAAGCCAGAGCCGGGAACACAGACGATGCCCGTCGCGGCCATCAGGTCCATGACGAAGGCGTTGTCATCTGACACATCGTGCAGCCTCGGGAAGGCGTAAAACGCGCCCTTAGGCGGTACACAACTGATGCCGTCGATGCTGTTGATCCCTGCCATGAGGCGGTCTCGTCTGATGGTCAGTCGCGTCAACATGTCGTCGATGTGGTCTTGGGGACCGTCGAGCGCAGCGGCTGCTGATGCCTGTGCCGGGTGACTGGCGCACAGGCGGGCACGCTCGAGTCTACCGATGGCATCGGCGTATTCGTGGACAAGCTCAGAGGCGCCGCTCACGACTCCCCAGCCGACACGGAGGCCAGGGCCAAGGTAGCACTTGGCTACGCCGCCGAAGGTCACGCAAGGGTGGTCACCCGCACGCGAGGCAAGGCTCACCAGGGGCGTTCCATCGAGGGTGAGCTTGTCATAAATCTCGTCGGACATGAGCAGCAGGTTGTGCCGCTTGGCGAGCGCCACGATGGCGTCGAGGGTGTTGGTGTCGGCGATCGAGCCTGTGGGATTGTTGGGGTTGATGACCACCAGGCCCTTGGTGCGTGGGGTGATGGCCCGCTCCATATCGCTGATGTCGGGCTGCCAGCCGTTGTCCTCATCGAGCGCATACGGGACCCCTTTGGCCGAGAGCTTGGACAAGAGGGCGGTGTATAGCGGATAGCCAGGGCTGGGAACCAGGAGTTCATCACCCGGATCCAGGAGCGCGGTCATCGCCAGCTCGATGGCCTCACTTGCCCCTGTGGTCAGGAACACATGGTGGGCGTTCTGGATCCCCTTGGCCACGGCCTCTCGTGTGACGGCGTCAACGGCCTCAGCTGTACCCTCAGATGGGCCATAGCCGTTGTTCCCCGCCATCATGGAGGCGGTGATGGCCTCCAGAATGTGTGTCGGCGTCTGAAAGTCAAACTGGATCGGATCCCCGATGTTCATGTACAGCATCTCCATGCCGTCTGCGGCGTGTTCACGCGCTTTCATCACGACGTCTCGGATGGCGTAGCGAACACCGTCGGTACGCTTGGCTGCTGAAATGGGGATCATGTGCAGGGGCTTAACGCCTTCGCGACATCCACCCCATCCACGTACCAGCCGGCACTGTAAGGCCCAGTGCCGGCCAGACCCCTGCCTCTTGAGAGAGGACGAAGGCGGCCATGAACAGGACGAACCAGGCAAAGCCTCGGCGAAGCGTTTTTGCGGGTACTCGGGCAGAAAATCGAGCACCCACCAGCGTGCCCATCACTGCCGCGACGGTGACTGCCCCGGCGAGCTGAACATCGACCTGCACGTGTGCGGCGTAGCCTGCGAAGGCGGCGAACGACTTCAAGGCGATGACGACCAGGGAGGTCCCGACCGCCTTGTGCATGTCCATTCCACCCAAGAGGACCAGTGCAGGCACGACCATGAAGCCACCCCCTGCGCCAACCAGGCCAGTCATTGCGCCCACGACGAGGCCCTCCACCACCACCAGCATGACTGGCATGTCGGTCTCCCGCGGTGCCAGCGCTCCCCGTCCCTTGATCATCATCAGGGATGTGATGAGCATCATGAGGGCGAAGAGTGTGAGGAGAACGGTCCCTGAGAACCAGTCTGCCGCCAGCCCGCCTCCGTATCCGCCCATCATTGCAGTGCCTGCAAAGATGGCGCCGGTTCGCCACTCGACGTTTCCTTGTCGCGCGTGCCGCCATCCGCCCACGCCTGCCGTTGTCCCCACCACCAAGAGTGATGTTGCGATGGCGGCTTTGGCGTTGAGGCCAGCCACGTATTTGAGCACAGGCACGGCCAGGATCGATCCACCGCCACCCATCAGACCCAGACTCAGGCCGATGAGGACGGACAGCGCCAGGACAATGAACACTATGGTTGGCGGTCGAACACGTGGAAGAGCACCATGCCACCCAGCATTGCACCGACAAAGACGAGGGCTTCGGTCCCCAGCGCGACCGCGGAGACGATTCCCGGCCCCGGACAGAAGCCGCCGAGGCCCCAGCCGGCGCCAAAGAGACCTGCTCCAATCAGCAGGCGGGTATCCACGTTGGTGCTGGCGGCGACCGAGAAGGCTGCCGCAAAGAGTGGCCTCTCACGACTCAATATGAGCCTGTATGTGGCCAGATGTACGCCGATGGCGCCGACCATGACGAATGCCAGAGACGGGTCCCATTGCCCCAAGGGATTTAAGAAATTGATGACCTTGTTCGCGTCAGTCATCCCCGAGATGCCGAGTCCGATCGCGAAGACAGCGCCGGCAGTGAAGACGAGGAATTTCTCGGTCATAGCACACCACCCATGGCCACCTGAATCAGGCTCGCGCTGGCGAAACCAGCAGCCATGAAGGCAAGTGTCGCCGCCAGAGAACGGCCGGACATGCGGGAGAGTCCGCACACACCATGCCCACTGGTGCAGCCGTTGCCCATTCGTGTGCCGACCCCCACCAAGAGCCCTGCAATCGCCACCGCACCCACCGTTCGCGTTGAGGGTGCAACGATGGCCTCAGGCATCACGTTCATCAGTCCCATGCCTCCCACCAGCAGTCCAGCCACAAAGGTCAGGCGCCAGCGCCGGTCGGTTGTCCCGACTCTGAGGCTCTGACCGACGATGCCACTGATGCCAGCGATGCGTCCGTTGGCGAGGAACAGCAGACTCGCCGCCATGCCGATCAGCGCGCCGCCGATGATGGCGTTGATGATGCTCTCCATCATTGCTCAGACCCTCCTCTGTGATCGTTCCAGGCGATCATGCCGCCCGTCAAGTTGCTCACATCGGTGAAGCCCATGTCCACCAAGATCTCGCCCACATTGCGTGAGCGCCGTCCAGACCGACAGATGATCAGGAGGGTGTCGGTGCGATTCCACCCTCGGGCGGCCTCAGGCACATCCCCCTGAGGGAGCTTGGTCGCGACGTCGATGGAGCCGAGTTCGCCGACCCATTCGTGGGGCTCTCGAACGTCAACGAGGTGGTAGTCGCCAAGATTGTTGACCTGGGCCGGCTCCACCTCCTTGACCTCACCTGTCTTTGGGGCCTCCGGCAGACCACAACCCATGTTGGCCGGCACGGCCTCTTTGATCTTCTTCGGCATGCCGAGGTCGAGGTCGTTCATGATCTTGATGAAGTCATCCTCGCTGATGTCGAGCTTGAGTCGTGCGTTGTGTGCCTTCTCGTGACCGACCGTCGACTGGGTCTGGCCGTTGTAGTCGTGGCCAGGGTAGATGACGGCGTCGTCTGGCAGCGAGTAGATTTGCTCGTGGACCGATCGATACAGAGTGGCCGGGTCACCTTGCTGGAAGTCGGTGCGTCCGCACCCGCCGATGAAGAGGGTGTCGCCAGTGAAGACGAGTGTCTGCTCACCGTCTCTTACGACGTAGCTGGCGCACCCGCTGGTGTGTCCAGGCGTGTGTCGAACCTCGAGCTGATGACGGCCAAAGCGGAGCTGGTCTCCGCTGCGGAGTGGGTGGTCCGCGCAGTTCACGCCAGCTGAGGCGCACACCGCTGTCAGGCAGCCTGTTCGCGTTCGGAGGATCCCTGCGCCGGTCACGTGATCTGCATGCACGTGGGTGTCGACGCAGTAGGCCAAATTCAGCTTGAGTTCGCCGAGTCGTCCGAGGTCTCGCTCGACCTGCTCAAGCACAGGGTCGATGAGGATGGCATCGCGACTCTCCTCGTCCGCCAGGAGGTAGGTGTAGGTACTCGACTGAGGGTCGAAGAGTTGCTCGAAGATCATGACGGTCTCCCTCACTGGAGGACGTGTGGTGCCTCGGGTGCGGTCAGGCCACGACTCGGCCCCGCTGCATCTGTCTCACATCTTCGCACAAGCCATCAAGAATGGGCTGCTCGTGGCTCACGATCAAGCAGGGTATCTGGGCCCGCCTCAGCATTTCTCGGAGGCCGTCCACCGTACTCATCTTGCGGTCGATATCGAGCGCGGAGAATGGCTCATCCAGCAGCAGTACATCGGGTCCGGACAGCAGGGCACGCCCAAGCCCCACGCGCTGTTGCTCGCCGCCAGAGAGGTGTCGCACGTGTCGGCCAAGCAGGGGGCGAATGTCGAGCCAGTCGACGATCTCGTCCAGACCGAACGGCCTGTGGCTGTGGTCTTGACCAAAGGTGAGGTTCTCAGAGACATCGAGGTGTGGAAAGAGATGGGGTGACTGCATCAGGAGTCCCGTGCGCCGATCTGCTGGACTGAGCCCATCGAGCACGCGTCCGTTGATCTCGGTGTGACTTCCTGGAATGGAGCGGAGGCCCGCGATGGCCTCGAGCACGGTTGACTTCCCGCTCCCTGAGGGTCCCGAGAGGCCCAAACACAGCGCATCAGACTGCAGCGAGACATCCAGAGTGAAGGCTGGAGAGACAGGGCTCTGAAGGCGGAGATTAAACACGCTGATCAGCCCTCCGTCCGACGGTGTGTACGCCACACGAGGCGCTCATAGACCAGGAGTGCAACGAGCGTGATGGCCACAGAGATGGCGACGAGCTGCCCAGCTGCGGTCTCTCCTCCAGGATGTTCGACCAAGGCATAGACCGCCAGGGCCAGCGTGCGGGTCTCACCGGGTTGATCGCCGGCCACCATGGCGGTGGCGCCGAACTCACCCAGGGCACGAGAGAAGGCCAGCACGCATCCTGCAGCGATCCCTGGTAGGGCCATCGGCAGGGTGACCCGTCGGAAGGCCGCGAGCGGGCTCAGACCCAGTGTCTGGGCCATCAGCTCATAGCGATTGTCGACCGCCTCGATGGCGCTGCGGATGAGGATCAAGAGCAAGGGGAATCCCACCGCTGCGGCCGCGATGACGGCCGCCCAGCGTGTGAAAGCCAGGGGAAGGCCGATCGACTCCATGCCGACCAGAAGCAACCAGCCGGTGACCACGGGTGGCAGAACCAAGGGGGAGAGGCACAGGGTGTTGAGGATGGCCTTTCCGCGAAATTGTCGGCGTGCCAGCAACCACCCCAGACCGAGTGCAGGGATGAGGCTCAAGAGCAGCGCCAGTGTGGCGACCCACACGGACCGCCAGACCGGCTCAGCGAGGTCGACGCTGGGGGTGACCATGGGGGCGGGTTGTGAGGCGGATGTTGGCGACTGTTCGAAACCATGGGCAGCGTAGGTGATCATCGCAGCGTCACTCGTGAGCGCCTTGAAGAGCTCCTGGGCCTCTGGTCGTGTGGCCCCAGTACGGGTGAGCGCGAAGGGGTACTGAATGGGGCCATACAGTCCAGGATCAACCATGAAGTGGGTGGTGAGGTCCTCGCTGGTGTGGGCGTCACTCTTGTACACGATGGCGGCATCAACTGCACCGGCATGGACGTGTGCAAGGGTCGCTCGAGCCGAGGCTCCCAGGACCAGTCGACCCGCCACGGCTTCGTGAAGTCCAGTCGCAGCCAGTGCGGCTGCTGTGTATTGTCCGAGGGGAACACCTGGTGCAGCGACACCGATGCGCTGCAGCTTGGAGAGTGCTGTCAGGTGAGGCAGATCTGTCTGTTCACGGCTGACCACGACCAGACGGTTGCTCAGTGGCGTGGTGATGTGCCGCTCATCCACGATCTCCGCAGCGATCAGCTTGTTCATCCACTGAGGGTGTGCGAGCGCCACGATGTCTGCGGGCGCGCCTGCCACCATCTGGCGAGAGAGCTGACCTGAGCCGCCCAGCGTGAGCTCGATCTTGGCGTCCTCGGTCAGCAGCCCGAGTGCTGGTCCCAGACTGGAGGCGGCAGCGACGCGTACCGGTGCGGCCTCAGCGGTGCCGAGAAGTCCCAGGAAAAGCAGGAGCATTGGGGGCCAGAGGGTGGTCACTCCATGGCCCTATTCCACTCTGACCTTGGTTGCAGGACCCCAGAACATGTGTGGTGTTGGGGTGTTGTCTGTGGTCAGGGACGATACGGGATTCCCACAGGAGCAGAATCAACATGAGGGTTGGATTCATCGGTTGGCGAGGAATGGTGGGCTCGGTCCTGATGGGACGGATGGAGGCTGAAGGAGACTTTGATGGTCTCGATGTACGGTTCTTCTCCACATCCAGCCCGGGTGGTCCTGGCCCTCGCGGGACGACTCTCGATGATGCCAACGACATGTCTGCGCTCGCAGCCAACGAGGTGTTGGTGAGCTGCCAGGGGGGGGCGTACACCGACTCAGTGGTGCCGCGTCTGCGTGCTGCCGGGTGGACTGGGGTCTGGATCGATGCGGCCAGTGCGCTTCGGATGGATGACGAGACAACCCTCGTGCTCGACCCCGTAAACGGGACTGACGTCCAGGCGGCCATCGCCGGTGGTTGTCGCACATTTGTGGGCGCCAACTGCACAGTGAGTCTGCTGCTGATGGGTCTCGCTGGATTGCTCCAGTCCGGACATGTGGAGTGGATATCCACGATGTCTTACCAGGCAGCATCAGGGGCAGGCGCAGCCAACCTCCGTGAGTTGGTCGCACAGATGGGACACATTGGCTCGGCGGCGTCTGATATTCCGGGCTCCATCTTGGACCTCGATCGCGCGGTGGCAGACACCCTCGCTGGCCCCGAATTTCCTCAGGCACACTTTGGTGCACCGCTGGCGGCAAGCGCGATCCCGTGGATTGACCGGCTGGTCGACGACGGCCAGACCCGAGAAGAATGGAAGGCCATGGTTGAGGCCAACAAGATCCTCGGCCGCTCAGATGCACCCATTCCGATCGATGGCATCTGTGTGCGCATTGGTGCGATGCGATGCCATGCCCAGGCAGTCACCATCAAGCTCAATGCGGACATTCCCATCGACGAGATCAGCGCCATGCTCGATGAGGCACACCCCTTCAGTCGGGTGGTCCCGAATGCGCAAGCCGATACACTCGCTGGACTGACCCCCGCTGCCGTCGCAGGCCGTCTTGAGGTCCCGGTCGGTCGGCTCCGAAAGATGAAACTTGGGCCTGAATTTGTGACCGCATTCACAGTTGGAGATCAGTTGCTGTGGGGTGCAGCGGAGCCGCTCCGGCGAACCCTCAAGATGCTGCGCGCCTGATCACCAGCCGCAGCCGTCGGACCACAGGGTGTCGCCCGCAGCCTCGTAGGCCTCCATCCAGGTCTCGGTCCAGTTGTTGGCTCGGTTCTTCAGATCGGCAAGGAGGGGGTCACCGGATGCAGCCTCGGCATATGCATCGCCGTTGATATCGAGCTGTCCTGATGTGGTGCCGAGACCGGGAATTCGGGTCGAGATCCGCTCGAAGTTATCCGCCTCTGCCCACAAGTCGTCGTCCTCAAGGGGCAGCAGCCCTTCCACGTCTGACCACGCCTCGATCACCGTCATCTCGCCAGCATCGTTGAAGGCGAACTCTTCGTAGATGGGGCACCCGCGTCCCTCGTGGGCGGGGTCATCGTAGTAGAAGACCACCCGACATCGGGCGAAGGGTTGCTCGTCGAAGTAGAGGCACTGCCGCTCGGGGATGGTCGACGGATAGGCCCGCAGAAGCAGGTCCGTGTTCTCGATGTGGTCCGCGCCGAAGGCGGTCAGCAAGAGCCAGGGAGGCCACTCCCAGCGCACGACCCACTCAGCGTAGTTTGGTGTGTCGTCTCGATCTTCAGCGGTGTCCATGGTGTTGAAGTATTTCTGCGCCTGCTCGATGTAGTAGTCGGGCGACATGGTGGGGCTCAGGCAGTCTGCAGTGGCGGCCGCCGTCTCACAGGTGTCCGTGATGCTGTCGGTGGTCGACTTGGTTGTACATCCCGCTGTGATCAGAGCGGTGAGGAGTAAACGCTGCATGCTGCCTCCGGTCAGATCAGTCTACCCGTTCGGCCTGACTTTCGCGCCCCAGTACAGCCAGCGGCCGCCGCGCTTGGTGAAGCGACTGTGCTCTCGGAATGAACGGTCCTCACCGCTGGCTGACAGGTGGACGCTGAAGTCCACGTGTCCGTCGGTGATGCTCTCGTCGTGGTCATGGATCTCGAGGCCATCGAAGGTGGTGGAGGCGCAGAAAGCGTCGATGCTGGCTGACCAGCTGGGCCGGTCGTGTTCGTGTATCGGTCCTTCAGGATCTGTGGTGTCCATGATGTAGGCCGTCAAGCCGATGGCGTAGGCGGTGTATCGAGAGCGCATCAGGGCGACGGGGCTTGGTGCAGGCGAACCCTTGAGCCATGGCCCACAGCACGATTTGGCCTTTCGGCCGCTGTGGCACGGGCAGGGCTTGTTGAGCGCGAGTCTCATGTCGTTGAACCGTGGTGGAGCAGGTGAGTCTTGTCAGGTACTTAACGGGTGGACGTGGCCGATCAGTGTTGCGTTCTCAAGCCATGGAAGCCTAAGGTGGATGAATGAGATCGATCGCGTGCGTGTTGGGCTTGTTGACTGGATGTGCGGACGCAGAGAAGCCGTCCTCCCCCACCGATTCACACGCGGGGTCTGTCGTGGAGACGCCACACGATGAGGGGCCCGAGGACAATCCGGACCCTGGTGATACAGGTCAAGATGACACCGGATCGCCGGGACCTGTCTCTTCGTCAGCCGGCTGTGGCTTGGATGCACCTCACAGCGCTGGTGGTGTACAGCTGGACCTCGATGCAGGGTCCGATGGCGGGGGCCTGCGTGGCTACTGGTTGAGTCGCCCGGCGTCTTATGACCCCAGCCGCACCTACGGGCTCATCTTGGGTCTCCCAGGGACGAACTCCCTCGGACAGCCAATGGTCTGGTACCTCGGCATGGAGAATGAGCCGGACGCGGACGACTACATCTTCGTGTACCCGGATCCGCTCTGGAGGGACTTCACTGGCTGGGGTAACCTCGGCGGGTGGGTCCTCGGTCCGCATGCCTACCCTGCGGACGGCACCAGTGATCTGGTTTTTATGGATGCCCTGCTTGATGAGGTCGAGGCCAGCTACTGCATCGATACCGACCGTGTCTTCGTGACTGGCCACAGCTGGGGCGGTGACATGGCCGCCGTGGTGGGGTGCTTCATGGGTGATCGGATTCGGGCTTCCGTGCCGGCTGCCGCCAACCGCCCCTACTGGTTTGAGACCGGCTCCAGCCTGGTCGAGTGCGTTGGCGATGCGGACATCTGGACCTTCTACGGAATCGCCGATGATCACTTCGCGCCCTACGAGTCTTACCCGGGGGACTACGGCGATCAGCAGGTCGACTTCTGGCTCGGCGATCGCGACTGCGACGGCTGGGAGGCCCACGAGGACCTTGGACTGGGCGGCGCTGAAGACGAGTGTGTGGTCTTTGATGGGTGCCGCACCGACACGCGCTACTGCCTGTACGGACCCGATACGGGACACCAGATTCCGCCGTTCTTCAGCAGCGCCGTCATGGACTACTTCTCCTCTCACTGAAGTGTGCGCTGACCCACTTTTTACGGGCAGGATTCCGTGAGCGTGTTCTAATGAGGGCATGAGATTGCCCTTCCTTTGAACCTTACTTTCGGCCTGGCGTGACCAGGCCATGTGTGCGGACGCGACTGGGCTGCGGTGAACCGAGGCCCTGACCGGGTCGCATCGGAATCACCATGAAAAAAATTCTCTCTCTCCTTCTCGTCGGACTGATGGGCTGCAATGCGCCCGAGGTCGCGCCCGAGGTCTTGAGCTTCTCGGCAATACCCGATCAGAATTCGACCCAGCTCAAGGCCAAGTTTGACCGGCTGGCCCACCACCTCGGCGCTGAGCTGGGCGTCGACGTCCGCTATGTCCCGGCCACGGACTACACCGCGAGCGTGGAGATGTTCAAGAGCGGCGACGTTCAGCTTGCATGGTTTGGTGGCCTCACCGGCGTGCAGGCCAGAAAGGCAGTCGCGGGTGCACGCGCCATCGCGCAGGGCGTCGAGGACCCCAACTACAAGTCCTACTTCATCGCCAACAGCGCGACCGGGATCACCAAGTCGGATGCCTTCCCCGAGGGCATCAAGAGCCTGCGCTTTACGTTTGGCTCCCAGGCGTCCACATCGGGTCGTTTGATGCCCGAGCACTTCATCCGGGAGAATACGGGGCAGGGCCCCATGGAGTGGTTCGAGCAGACACCTGGCTTCTCGGGTGCGCACGACAAGACCGCGCAGATGGTCGCCAGCGGTGCGGTCGATGCGGGTGTGCTCTCATACAAGACCTACGACAAGATGGTCGCGGATGGCCGCATTGATGCGGAGCAAGCCACCATCATCTGGGAGACACCGCCGTACGCCGACTACAACTTCACGGCACACCCCGACCTCGAGACCAAGTTCGGCGATGGCTTCACCGACAAGCTCGCTGCAACACTGATCGCCATCAAGGATCCCGAATTGTTGGACGCTTTCCCGCGCTCAGGCATCATTGCGGCCAAGAACTCAGACTTCGACAGCATCGTCGAGGTCGCTCAGTCGCTGGGTATGCTGGGCGACAAGTGACGAAGACCGCTGCCATTGAGGTGCAGGATGTGAGCCTGCGCCTCGGGTCGACTCAGGTCCTCTCAGAGGTCGGTGTGACCGTGCGGGCTGGAGAGACGGTGGCGCTGGTGGGTCCGAGCGGCTCAGGCAAGACCAGCCTGCTGCGACTGATGGGCGGCATGCTGGTCGCTCAGGAGGGTCGCGTGTCTCGTCTGGGTCAGGACTTGGGCCAGCTCTCGCCAGCGGAGCGACGTTCCGCGCAGGCTGAGGTGGGCTTCATCTATCAAGACCATCAGCTGGTTCCGACCTACCGGGTGCTGCAGAATGTACTGACGGGCGCCATCGGCAGGCAGCGGTTCTGGGCCGCACTTCGGTCGGTCTGGTTTCCCAATAAAACGGAGGAGGCCAGTGCCCACGAGCTCCTCGAGCGGGTGGGAATTGGTGAGAAGCTCTTCGCGTGGACCTCGACCCTGTCGGGTGGTCAGCGTCAGCGGGTCGCCATCGCACGGGCCCTCTATCAGTGTCCGCGTGTGATGCTCGCCGATGAGCCTGTCGCCAGTGTCGATCCAGCCCGTGCAGCATCTCTCGTACAGCTCTTGGTTCGGCTGGCGAAGGAAGACGATCTGGCCCTGGTGGTGAGTCTGCACAGCGAAGACCTGGCGAGGCGACATTTTGACCGGGTGATTGGTCTCAAGGACGGTCGAGTGATCTTTGATGCACCCCCCGGTGCGCTCGATGATGATGCCTTTCTGGGCCTCTATGGTCTGGAGTCCGCTTGACTGATCCGAGGGCGAGGGTCCTGCTGGGCATCGTGCTCGGTGGTGTCGCTGGGGCCGTTGTCTTGGGTCCTCAGGGATCAGGTGGTGCGCCCGCTTGGCGGGTGGCGGGTGAGTTCTTTGGCGCAGCATTGCATCCTGCGATGACCACCGACACGGGTGATTCACTGATCCCAGTCGCTGTGGCCGGCGCATGGGCGACGGTGAAGTTTGCCGTTGCTGCGATGGTGGTGGCCCTGAGCCTCGCGATTCCGCTCGCCTTCCTGTGCTCAGAGCGCGTCTGGCGTGGTCCAGGATTTGTGACCGTGAGGACCCTGGTGGCCGGCATGCGCTCGGTCCATGAGCTGATCCTCGCAGTGGTGCTCTTGGCGGCGCTGGGGCTCACGCCCGCGACAGCCATCTTGGCGCTCGCCATACCGAGTGCTGGAACCATGGCGAAGGTGTTCGCCGAACTCTTGGATGAGGCTGACCAAAGCCCATCTCTGGCGCTGTCCGGTCTGGGTGCAGATTCGTTTCAGTCCGTGGTCATCGGTACAGTACCCATCGCCCTTCCTTCGGTCATCGCGTTCGCCTTCTATCGCCTGGAGTGTGCGCTTCGATCGAGCGCAGTCCTCGGATTCTTTGGCTTCCCTACGCTCGGCTACCACATCCACCAGGCTGCAGAGAACCTTCGCTATGCCGAGGTGTGGACCATGCTCTATGCGCTGATCTTGCTGATGGCGCTCGCAGAGTGGTGGAGTGGCGCCATTCGTCGGCACCTGGAGGTGGCGTGAGCAACAGGAACCCCGCGATCGCTGCGCTGCATGCGGAGCGGCCCACGCGACCCTTTGTGCAGGCGTCCATGCTCATCGCGCTCGGCGGCGGCTTCGGTGTGCTCCTATTCTCTGACGTCAGCCTCTCGGGTCTGACCACCGCGCGACGATGGGGGAATCTCCAGCGCTTCCTGGACGAGCTGAGCCCGCCGTCGGGGCAGTCCCTGGGCGCGTGGTTGGCCGGTGTCTCTGTCTGGGAGGCTGTCCTGCCGACCGTCGCCATGGCCGTGGTCGCGATGCTCATCGCGGCCGTGCTCGGGGTATCATCGTCTCTCCTGGCTTCCCGTCGACTCATGCAGTCGGATCCGTGGGTACACGGACTGCAGACCGATCGGAGGGTCCAGTTCATGTGGGCTGGACTGGGTGGACTCACGCGCGCGCTTTTGGTCTGTATTCGAGCCATACCGACCTACATCTGGGCCTACATCCTGCTCCTGCTCCTCGGACTCGGAGCATGGCCCGCTGTGCTCGCCATTGCCCTGCACAACGGCGGAATCTTGGGTCGCCTCGGCTCAGAGTTGGTGGACGACCTCCCGCCCAATGTGGCCGGCGCGGCCTGGGGTGTTGGTGCATCGCGATGGACGGTCGCAGCCCTTGTTCTCGCGCCGCAGGCGCTGGGCCGAGCGCTGCTGTATTTCTTTGTGCGCATGGAGACGGCCATTCGTGAGGCGACGGTCCTCGGCATGCTGGGCTTCGTATCTCTGGGCTGGTTTGTGGCGGACGCACGGGTCCGCATGAGGATGGACCTCATGATGCTATACGTGGGCCTCGCGGTGCTCACGGTCATTGTGATTGACGCAGTGAGCATCGTCGTGCGGAGACGAATCAGGTTGTAGGCGCTTCCTCACGCTCTTCGTCGTCTTCACGCTCTTCGTCGTCTTCGCGTTCTTCGTCGTCTTCGCGTTCTTCGTCGCTGCAGACCTCGGCGTAGAGCATGCGGAGCTCTCTCAGCTCCTCGCAGGCCTCGTCCTCGCCGTCGTCGCACGCCTCACTGAGATCCGCCATCCCGCGCCGGAGCTCATCGCACTCGCCCTCGCTCCACTCCTCATCGTGGTCCTCATCGTGGTCCTCATCGTGGTCCCCGTGGTCCTCATCGACGTCGCAGTCTTCAGCGTAGGCACGGTAGATCTCCTCGAGTTCCTCGCAGGCCTCGTCCTCGCCATCCTCGCAGGCCTGCTCGAGCTCGGCCAAGATGTCTTCGAGGTCGTCACAGTCGACGTCGCGATCGTCGTCATCATGGTCGTCGTCATCACGCTCGTCCTCGTCGTCGCACTCTTCGAACGCCTCCTCAAACCAGTCTTCTTTGTCCTCGAGCTCCTCGCAGGCCTCGTCGTCACCGTCTTCGCAGGCCTCCCAGAGCTCCTCGGCAATCTCCTCAAGCTCGTCGCAGTCGTAGTCCTCTTCGTCTTTGTCCCAGTCGTCCTTGTCCCAGTCGTCTTTGTCGTCGGATGCGGCTTCATCGACCTCGCCCTCAGTGGCGTCGAGATCCTTCTCGATGCATCCGGATAGCGAGAGGAGTGCGAGCGGGACAAGAATTGGAAATACGCGCATGGTTAGACTCCGAATGTTCGTCCCATAGTGCCTCATGGAACGGTCCTAAGCAATCAAAAGCACGGCTCCAGGAAAGGGGGATATAGGGCCGGGTCATGTCGGATCACCAACGGTCACCCTCGACGGTCCCCTGGGACCTCCTCGTCCTCGCCGCCATCATCGCGGCGAAGTCCGTCCTGGTCTGCAAGCTCGCGGGCTTTGGATGGCCCAGCGACCCCGGTCGGATGATGACCTATGGGACGGCCTTCTTGCTCGTCGCACCCCTCGCCGGACTCAGCGGAACGGGTAGAGCCCGCGCACGGCTGGGGCTCAACCTCGGTTTCACCGCGCTCTTTGTGGGCGACGTGACCTACGCCCTGTACTTTCAGGACATCCTGTCCCTGCACAGCGCGGGTGGCATCGGCGGGCTGGGGACGGTGATGTCCTCCATCAGCGCGCTGGTGGGGCTGGGACAGCTCATGCTGGTCTCCGATCTGCTCCTGCTGGGGCTCTGGCGCCTGCTCTGGCGTCGGCCGGCCCTTCAGTTCGTGGGGAGCCGGTATGCGACGCTCGGCTTCTTGACCCTTGCCGTGGCCTTCGCCTGGGAGTCCTATTCGCTCCACACGGAGCGGAAGACTCAAGGCATGTTCCTCCGGGTGTGGTCGTCTCGAGCGCTCATCCGGGGCGCCGGAACCATTGGCTTTCACCTGCACGACACGGCGCGCTTTCTGAAGGATCGGGTCTTCCTGACTCCCCTCGACGATGCATCGCGGGAGAAGGTGGAGGCCCGCTGGTCCGAGGTCGACGCCTCGGTCGCAGAGGGCTCGGAGTGGGCGGCCGCTGCAGAGGGTGCGAACGTGATCGTGCTCATGATCGAGAGCCTGCAGGAGCAGGCGATCGGGGCCGAGGTGGCGGGCGGTCCGGTGACACCAAACCTCAATGCGCTCGCCGCCGAGAGTGTTCGGTTTACACGCTTCTATCATCAGACCGCACAGGGACGCACCGCCGACGCAGAAGCCGTCACCCTGTGCGGGATTCACCCGCTGAGTCAGGGTGCTGTCTTCTTCCGATATCCAGACTTCCCGCAGCACTGCCTGCCGGAGATCCTGAGAGACGAGGTGGGCTACGCGACCGCCAGCTACCACGCGATGAGCACCAATTTTTGGAACCGTGCGGCAGTGGGCCCGCGTCTCGGCTTTGACCTCATGACCGGAAAGCCGGACTACAAGAAAGGCAAGAAGATTGGCCTGGGTCTCGGCGATGCGGGCTTCTTGAAGCAGACCGCGCGCATGATCAATGCGCTGCCTGAGCCCTTCTTCGCGCACGTCATCACCCTGAGTAGCCACCACCCGTACACGCTGCCCAAGGACGAGATCGCGCTCGATCTGGGTCCGCTGCGTCGGACCTATCTGGGGCGGTACTTCCGCTCTGTGAACTACGTGGACCGGGCGGTCGGGCGCTTCCTCGAGCCGCTGCGCGAGAGCGGGGTGCTCGATCGGAGCATCCTCATTGTGCTCGGTGATCATGACATGGGGCGCTTGAGCGGCGTTGGCGATGTCGTCCACGTCATGGACGAGGATGCCGACACGGCCTTCTTGCCGCGGGCGCCCAGCGGTGCGGAGCATCTCGGCGGCACCTCCAAGGCCATGGACAGGCTGGCATGGATGCGTCAGGTCCCCTTGCTCATTCGGCTGCCTGGCGGCGAGTCGGTCGAGGAAATCGCGAGACCCACGGGGCAGATTCAGCTGCCGGCTGCGATCCTACAGCTCCTTGGCGTCTCCACCGATGGCCGCGATTTCTTGGCCCCGAGCCTCTTCTCGCCGAGTCCTCAGGTGGTCGCCTTCCGCGATGGGAGTGGGGTACAGGGCGAGCGCACGTGGCTCAGCGGAAGCGAGGCCGATGACGGGCAGTGCCACGGCGGGGACGACTGCTCGGATCTTGCGGCTGCCATTGCTCAGGAACTGCAGGTATCGGACATCGTGGTGCGATATGGCCTGCAGCGAGACGAGAGGGGGCAGCCATGAGGTCGCTCGTGCGGGCCATCCTGGCCGGACAACTGGGCATGATCATCTTGTTTGGGCTCGATGCGCTCGACTCGACTCGACTCTTTCGGCGCTCAACCAAGCGAATCCGGACCGATGCGGAGACGCTCGCGCTCCTCACAGATGCTGTGATGGACTACACGGTGCGCATGGCCATTGCCCACGTGGTCCTCGGCTTGTTGCTCGCGGGTCTCCTTCACTGGGGTGTACGCGTTGTCAGTCCGCGGCCGCCGACTGGCTGGCGCTGGTGGGGCAGCGCGTTCGTGTTGTTCTTGCTCCTCTTTGGGCTGGGACACGCCCACCAACTCTACATCTTCCCGGCCATGTACGACGTGGTCCCTGATGTGGCGACCATCGTTGATTCGGTGAACCTCCACCAGATCCGGTGGGCCATCGGAGGGGTCTGGGGTCTCGTAGTGGTGGCGGCAGTGCTTCGCTGGCGTGGGACTGGATCAGGCTGGGCTGGGCGACTGGCCCGTGCTGGCCTGCCGCTGGCGGTCTGGTCGGGACTGGTGGCTTTCAGCCTGTCCAACCCGACCCCCACCCAGAGTCAGGACAATCAGGCCATGAATGTGGTCATTCTGGGTGTGGACTCACTCCGCCCAGATCACCTCGGTTTCTACGGCTATGAACGCGATACTGCGCCGCACATTGATGCACTCCTGAAGGAGTCCGTGACCTTTGACTCGGCCTGGACCCCGCTGGCGCGAACCTACCCCGCCTGGACGTCCATGATGAGTGGACTCTTGCCCATCAACAACGGCATTCGAGACAACCTGCCTGAGCCTGACCAAGTGGTGCCGAAGGTTCCACTGCTGCCGGCTGTGCTCAAGGACCGGGGCTTTACGACGACCTTTGTGACCGATGACAGTCGCTTCTCCTACATGCTCCCGGAGATGGGCTGGGACCTCATCGTCCAGCCACCCCCCAATCTCAAGAACTTTGCGGTGAGCCTCAACGAGCCTCGCTTCCGGACCTTCGCCTGGCTGATGCACAACCCGCTTGGGTTCAGCATGCTGCCCACGGCGGCCTACAACCAGGCCTTCTCTCGCAGCTACCGACCGACCTTGTTCATCGACAAGGCGGTGGATGCGCTGGGAGAGACCTCGCAGAGCGGTAAGCCCTTCTTCTACGCGGTTCATTCCTGCGTGCTCCACGCCCCGGCGGAGCGCCCTTATCCATGGCATCAGAAGTTTGGGCAGAGCGGCTACAAGGGCACCAACCGCTTTAGGTACTCCAAGTCTGGGACATCCATCGTCGACGGTGAGGGCAAGAAGCGCCGCAGCAAGGCCGCGAAGAAGCGAATTGCAGCTCAAGACCTCCGCATCTACGACAGCGGTATCGACATGGCTGATCAAATGGTTGGCCGGATGGTGGCCGAATTGAAGCGCTCTGGACTGTGGGACAACACCATCGTCATCCTCCTCAGCGATCACGGTGAAGAACACTATGAGCCTGGACAGCCGGTGAAGTTCAATGGGCCAAACCACGGCTTTCACACCTACGGCGATGGACAGCACCGTGTCGTCTGGGCCATCCGCACGCCGGACAACGCCCGCGCGGGAACATCCATCAAGGAGACGGTGCGGCTCTTCGACTTGGTGCCGACCGTGATGGAGCTCCTGGACATGAGCTGGCCTGGTGAGTTGGACGGACGGAGCGCGTTCGCTGCACCGTCTGAAGATGTGCCCAGAGAGGTCTACATCGAGACGGGTGTGTCAGAGCCTCGATACTGGGTCAAGGGCCACAAGCGGTACCCGTTCAAGCGACTCAGTGCCAAGTACGGAATCGACAGCGAGACGGGGCGGGTGAACATCAAATCCAGCTTCATGCCCCACCTGATCGCAGCCAAGGATCGGGTCATGCAGGTCGGACGTTGGAAGCTGATCTGGCACGCGATGAAGAAAGGACACAAGGTGGAGCTCTTCGACCGCGAGGCCGATCCGACCAACACCCGCCCGGTGACAGAACAACACCCCGAGGTCGTGTCTGATCTGCTTCAGCGTATGGCGCCTTACCTCGAGCGGGACGGCATCACAGTGCCTGAGCCTCCCGCAGTGGAATAGACTCAGGCCATGATCGGGCTGATGCTCACGCTGGCGTGCATGAAGGGAGTCATCTCTCCCCCGCCTGAGGCGCGCCGTGTCCAAGATCTACAGGTTGTGCCCAGTCGGATTGCCTTCGGCTCATGTGCGCGACAGAACAAGCCTCAGCCCATCCTCGACGTGATTGTTTCCCAGCGACCCGAGCTCATGGTGTACCTCGGAGACAACGTCTACCTTGATACTCAGCAAGTCTGGCTCATCCGGTCCAAGTACAGACGACTGCTCAACAAGCCCGCCTTCCGTCGACTGCGGGAGGCCATGCCGACGGTCGCCACGTGGGACGACCACGACTATGGCGACAACGATGCCAATCGAGAGTATCCAAAAAAGGATGTCTCGAAGGCCGCCTTCATGGAGTTCTGGGGCATCCCAGACGACAGCCCGATGCGAAACCGGGACGGCATCTATGACGCCCATGAGTTCTCAGACGGCAACCGCACTGTGCAGCTCATCATGCTGGACACCCGTTGGTTCTTAGATCCGATGGACCGGAACCCTCCGGAATATCAGCGGGCCTACGACTACCCGTTCAAGCACGACTACCAGCCTGACGAGGACGACCAGACCACCATCCTCGGTGAGACCCAGTGGACTTGGCTGGAAACGCAGCTGAGGCGTCCGGCAGATCTGAGAATCATCGCCTCATCGATCCAGTTTGGACACACCTACAATGGCTACGAGTCATGGAACAATCGTCCGCACGAGAAGGACCGGATGCAGCAGCTCATTCGTGACACGGGCGCTGCTGGCGTGTTGTTTCTCTCAGGTGATGTGCACTGGGGTGAGCTGTCACGGATGGCGCCAGACATTGTCAGCTATCCGCTGTACGACATGACCTCGAGCGGTCTGAATCAGATCTGGGACAGCACGGAGTACAACGCCAACCGTCTGGGATCGGTTGTGGATGAGGAGCACTTCGGACTGCTTGACATCGACTGGGCCGAGTCCGACCCATCGTTGCGCCTACAGCTCCTCACGCTGAGCGGTGAACGGGCCGTGGATGTGACGCTCAAGCTCTCGGAGCTGACGCCTTAGTCGCCCAAAAACTGAACCTTGGCGATGAGTCCGTCCGCGGCCGTGTAGCGCACGAGGACCTCGCCCTCGGAGCGCTCGGCGGTCTCGGGATCAACGCGCCAGTACAGCTCACGGTCGACACAGTGGGGGCCCACGACCAGGCGCTCCGGGACAGACGCACCGAAGGTCCAGTCTGCGAAGAGATCGCGATATCGCTCCCGCATGGCCTCTCGACCGGAGAAGCTGACCTCGTCTCCATCCATGACCACCACCTCGGGGTGGTAGCACGCGATGAACGCGTCGAGATCAGCCGCGTTGTATGCGTCGAGTTGAGCTTGGGCGAGCTGTGAGATGTCGGCCATGATTGGCACCTCGGTGTGCGGAATTCAGCTGCCCATCAGGAACTGCGTCAGGCCGAAGCCACCGAGCACCAGCCAGACGGCGAGGATGAGGGCCAGGACGAGTGGACCGTAGCCCATGCCCTTGAATCGGCTGGCGACGGTGTTCAAGCCCAGCGCCGTCATGGCCATGGTCAGCAGGAATGAGTCCAGCTCGATCAGCGCGTCGACCACGACCGCCGGGAACAGGTTCAACGAATTGATGCCGGCGACGGCGATGAAGCCCACCGCAAACCACGGGATTGTGAGTCCTTCGTTGGCTCCCTTTCCGCGCTGTAGAAGGAGCCCCATGATGATGATTGCGGGCGCCAGGAGGAGCACGCGCGTCATCTTCACGATGACTGCAGTGTCGGTCGTCTCTGGGCTCACAGCCTCAGCGGCACCCACCGCGTGGCCGACGTTGTGGATGGAGGCGCCGATGTAGACCCCGAAGGTGGGCAGGTCCATGGGCACGAGCCCGGTTCGATACGCGAGCGGGTAGAGGAACATCGCGACGGTGCCGAACACGACAACGGTGGCGACGGCGGCTGCCGTCTGGTGGTTCTTGGCCTTGACCAGCGGCTCGGTCGCCACGACAGCGGCGGCACCGCAGATGGCCGCACCCGCAGCGGTCATCAGTGCGGTCGGGACCTCCATCTTCAGCCAGCGAATGCCGACGAAGGCGCCGATACCGAGGGTGAGTCCGACCATCAGGACGTCGAGCAGGAGCACGGCCCATCCCAAGGTCGCGATCTCCCCAAAGGTGATCCGAAAGCCGTAGAGGATGATGGCGAGGCGAAGAATGCGCTTGGCGCTGAAGGTGCGGCCGGCATCCAATATGCCCGGGAGCTTCTTCCCGACCGTGTTGCCGATGCCGACACCGATGAGGATGCCCACGACCAGCGGGCTGACCCGAAGCGCAGTCAGTGCGGGCCACGTCGCCATCCACGTGGCCACCGCCGAGAGCACACCCACAAAGACAAGACCTGGCAGCATGGCTCGCATAAACGTGGTGGCCCTGTGGTGGGCTTACTTGCGTGCTTTGTGGCGAGCGCGAGCGTTCTTATTGGAGCAGTTTCGGGAGCAGTATTTAGACCGTGGACGTGCAATCTTTTGACAGTCCACCCATGCACAGATGGTGCAGTCTTCACTCGCCGTCGGAGCAGTCCGTCCCGCAGCCTTTTTTGGGGAGGCCGCTCGGACTGCGGGCTTGCTGGTCCTTTTGGCGGGGGCGTCAGCCTTGGGCGGTGGCGGTGAGGCGACCACACTGGCCAGCGCGTCCGTGGTGGCGGCCGCTTGTCGGCGCGCGACAATCATTTTGGGTTTCGCTGGGCGTCGAGCCTTACGTTTCCCTGCATCAAACTTCTTGAGGACCTCGGCATTGGCCTCTTTTGGACGGTCCTTCATGAGCGGGCGCTTGTTGGTACAGAGCCAGCAACGCTCAATGGAGGTGGGCAGCACCTGTGCTGGAAGGTGGCGGTGGCAGGCCCAGTGGTCACTGTCGAGCCAAGTTGTCTTGTTGTGACGCCGCATGAGCTTACTGCTGCCCTCCCCAAGGGTTCATATCTGTACCATTCGTGCCCGGAAATTGGAAATTCAGACAGAGCCCGTAGGCGGCACGTGTAGCGTTTTCTTGTGGCTCAAGCCACCCAAGGGCAGGGGTCCAGGGGTGGACAGTTTTCCATATGCGGGTCGGGGTCTACGCCGAGACCTTCGGCGACCCGATTGATGAAGTTAAAATAAGACGCTGTGAAGCATGCGGCGGAGAGGTCGTCATCAGACCATCCAAGGGCCCTCAGCCCAACGATGTCATCCTCCGTGCACGCGTTGGGCTTAATCGTGAGTTTCACGACCCAGTCCAGCAAGGCTCGTAGGCGCTCCTCCATGGGTGCAGTTCGGTAGTCTGCAATCACGGCCGAGATGAACTCCTCGCTGGCGCCAGTTTCACGGAGAGACCCCCCGTGTGCGTACGTTCAGTAGAAGCAGTCGTTGGTCCGGCTCACCACAGTCGCGATGAGCTCACGGGTCTGACGCGGCAGCGGGTTGTCAGGAGTTGTCGTGGTCGCGAAGTACAGGTTCATGCTGGCCCGTAGGGTCGCCAGATGATTGCTGTGGAGCTTCACAATGCCTGCTACGGTTCCGGCCCTGCCCCTGGCCGCGTCGTATTGCTTGGCGAGTACGCCGTGTGCTTCATCTTCTGAGACGGTGTGTATCCATGCCATGTCGACGACCTAACCGCCTGAGGGGTGAGTGTTGTCCAATGCTTTTTCCATGGCTCAGTCAGGAGATAAACAAAGGGAATGAAGTTTCCATACTCTCACGCCTTCTCTGTGCTGATCGCCCCCGCCTGGGACAACCCGACCATCTACCAGTACGGCCACCTCTACCACTCGGACTCGCTCTGCCTCTGGGAGCGAGAGCGAATCAATCTGGAGGTGATCATGGGCGAGGACGCAGGGCCTGTTCCGGGCTGCGCCCTCTGACCCGAACCTTAGAAGGTCTGACCTGTCAGCCGCTCATACATATCCTTGTACAGCGTTGAGGTCTGATCGATCACGGTCTGCGGCAGGGCTGGGATTGCGGGCTCTTCGGTGCCGTTCTCACGGGCAGCGTAGAGCGCATCGTGGTGACCATTCTCGAGGTAGTGACCGCGCACGAACTCCTTCGAGAGTTGGACAATCTCACCGCGCTCGTAGGCCTCAGCGTCCCACCAGCGGTCCTCGTCGAGGGTACCGAAGGAGTCCACGAGGACGGGCTTGCGATCCTTGCCCAGCGCGAATTCTTTCTTGCCGTCGACGTGGATGAGACCACGCTTGGCCGCCTCACGCTCGATGATGGCGTCCACCTTGAGCACGATCTCCATGATGGCGTCGAACTCACCGTCGGTCAGGTTGGAGATCTCAAGGGCCTCCTTGCGGTCAAGCAGTCGGTCGAACTTCTCGAACTTAGTGGAGACTTCCAGGTATGGCTTGGGCAGCTTCATGCCTTCTTTGAGTTCGGTACCCGGTGCGAAACCAAGCTCTTCTGCGGAGACATCACCGCGCTTGACGCGACGCCATCCCGATCCCGCCAGGTAGTGACGGCAGATGACCTCGAGGGGCACAAAGACATTCTCTCGGTCCTTCGCGATGGCTCCGGGCTCCTTCACCACGTCGAAGCGTCGGGCTCGGACGCGATCCGGACCGTTCATCTCGATGATGTGGGTCTCGCAGATGTTCGCATCCTCAACCAGCTTGAACCAATGACAGCTCGTGCGGTTGAGTGACTCGCCCTTGCCTGGCACCAGGCTCGGAATGATCTGGTCAAAGACCGAGATCTGGTCGGTGTAGCGGAACTCGATGATGTCTGGATCGTCAGTCGTCCAGACTTGCTTCACCTTGCCGTGGTAGATCATTTCGCCCATTTCAAACTCCCCTGTGGTGGTGGTGGGCGCGTCACTAACACCTTTCATCCAGCGTGTTCAAGGGCTCTTGTGCGGGTCGTCCTTGTTCATCAAATATGACTCGATACAGCCGCAGGATACTCACTCTGATGGTTCGGGCTTGGCCGAGCATATGGCAAATCGCGGCAGGTCTTTTTCTTGTTCAGCATGCGTGCAGTGTGGGGGCAGTTGTGGAGGGGTCTTGGCCCGCTTGAGCACCAAGACCGAGGCTCCGGTGTAGTCATCACCAGGGTCGACCAACCACAGCCTCCCGTCGATGTTCATGCATCGATTCGTTGGGCACCCGTCATCCAGCTCGGTAGCCCTGAAGACCCCGCGCCCCATCATGTATCGTGCGATCTCCAGGTGAGATGACACCCTGAAACGGATGGCATGGTCTGTGGGAAAGCGCTCTGGTGCGGCTCGGATGAAGTTGACGATCTGGTCGCTCGGGCTGGCGTTGTTGCTGTGATAGTTCAGTCGGTGCTGCAGAGCATCAGCGGTCACCCAGCCCAGCACGACGGCCACCAGCCAGCGGACGCTGCGCGTCATCGTCCAGCGTCCAGGAATGACCTGGGGCAGTGCCGCGATCATGGCCCAGAGCATGGGTGCGATGAGCAGCTTTGTCGATGGTGTGAAGCGGTGCTCACCTGCAGCCCATGTGATGGCCGCCAACATGCTCAAGGTGCCGATGACGGTCACTCGCCCAGGTGCACTCAGCCATCGCCATCGGGCGGTGGTTGCTGCCGTCGCGACGATTCCAATCGGCCAGAATTCTTGGGCCCCAGGTAGCGTTGATTTTGACCTCAGGCCCATGCCGAAGAGGTGCTCTGTGAGCGTGCCCCAGTCGGGAGAAGTGGGTGTGGTGCTGCCCATATTGCCCGTGATGTGCTCAAACAGTGGAAGCAGGACCAGCGGGGCGCCCAGGTAGGGGATTAATGTCCGCCAAGACGGCCTCAGTAGGGCTGTGGTCCCCACCGCAGTGAGGGCGAGCCAAGGCAGTGCAAGGTAGTGAATCTGCGGCAGCACCGTGGCCGTCAACCCAACGGCCCATGGTGCCCACCTCGGCGGATCAGGCTGTATCCAGCGGCTCAGACATAGCAGGTGAGCGCACATGAGCATCAGCATGACCGCATAGGGACGGAACATGACCGAGAACAGCATGTGGTGAGGGAGTGCGGCCATACCGAGGGCCGCAGCCAGGGCGAGGATCCTGCTCTTTGTGAGTCCACGGGCCAGAGCCCAGACCATCACAATGGTCAGGAGGCCTGCGAGCAGTGACACATGGCGAGCCGAGCTCAGCGCCTCGGCCGGCTCGAGCCATGATGTAAATGACATCCTGTACAGTGGCGGATGCCATCGGTTTACGGTGTCTCGGAAGATCCATTCCCAGCCTCGCCACTTGAGCAGACTGATCTCGTCCGAGGTGGGTCCGTGTCCGATGAGTGTCCATCGCTCGGTGGCGCCCCACACCACGACCACAGCCAGGCACAGCAACTCCCACGGTGTCCGCTTTGGCGAGGATTCATTCGTCATTATGGTGAAGCATAACGGAGGTCGCTCACTGCTGTGATAGCGTGCGGTATGGTCCGATTTACAGCGCTGCTCATGATCCTCGGCTGCCAGGATGAGGCGACGCCTCGTACGTTTGCGCAGTCGGATTCAGACGAGACCTGTGATGACATGATGGACCTGCTCTGCAGCAGCTGTGAGGCTGCGGGTGTTTACTCCTTTCAGGGATGCATCGATGAGGTCAACTGCGAGGCGGTGAAGCGGACCTACGGGGATGTTGACGACTGCATCACCGCCCTGCGGGACTGGGACTGTGGCTCGGGTGTTCTCCCCTTTGATTGCTATGGCGCATTGGGGTTCTGAGACATGACGATGGCGTTCATCTTGTTGTTCGGTCTGGGTTCTGCTCGTGCGGGCGAGGGTCCGCGCCTTCGGGCCACAGTCAAGCGCCCTGACCGCACCTATGTGGACCTTCGCGTCGGGGTGCTCGCAGCACCGGGTTTAGGGCCGGAGGCAATGGGACAAATCTGTGGCACGATCACCCCGATGAAGAGAATCGGCATCGAGGCCTGTGGAAATGGCGCGGGCGTGCTCCACAACCGAGGTGGCTCAGACTTCGCACACTTTCGGCTCAGGGCTACGGCCTGGGAGCAGCAGCGCCGGGATGCAACGTGGGCGCTGAACATGGCTGCGGGCTTCGCGGAGGTCCAGCGCTCGGCGGATGCACCTGGGTTCCGATTTGGAGCGGCAGAAGAGGGGCAAGTGGAGGCCGCAGGACCAGAGGTGGCCGTTGGACTGAGCACTCGGCGACAGGCGGGGGGTGTCGGCCACTGGGTTGTTGACCTCACGGCGGGCGTTGCCCACATCGACGGTGCCCCGGCTGTGATGGGTGTCTCGGGTCCAGTGGTGCCCTTTGTGGGGCTCACCATGGGCGCAGGATTCTGAGTTCGCGGGGTGCTGGTCCGCTGTTCGGGAACTGAAGCGGACCAAACAGGGGCGAGCGGCCACTGAACGGGCTAATCGGGCGCACGATGACGGAGCATCTGATGCAGCATCTGTACGGCGGGCCTGCTTTCACTCCCTTCCAGCTGGACAAGCTCCATGCGTCCTCAGGTGTGCGCGCGCTCGAGAGCGCCGAGCTCTTCTTGCTCGACACCGACGGACTGTCTGCGAAAGACGAGGCGCGTCTCAGTACGCTCCTGGCCACTGCACCGGCACCTCAGGAGCGGGCGCCTGACTGGGTCCTCATTCCTCGGCTGGGTACGATCTCTCCATGGTCCTCCAAGGCCACCGAGATTCTGGCCGCGTGTGGGATCGATGCGGTTCGCCGCGTCGAGCGAGGTGTGGCGTTGTGGGTCGACGGGGATGACACAGATCTTGGCGCTGCTGTCTGCGACCCCATGACGCAGGCGCTCGTCTCGACCATCGCGGAGACCGCTGCGCTCTTTGATGTGGCCGAGCCCGCACCTGTCGGCATCGTGGCCCTGGGTGACGACCCTTCAGGCGCTCTGGCTGAGGCCAATGTGAGCCTTGGTCTGGCGCTCAGCGAGGATGAGATCGCGTACCTGGTGACCAACTACGGAATGCTCGGACGGGATCCGACCGACGTCGAGCTCTTGATGTTCTCGCAGGCGAATTCAGAGCACTGCCGCCACAAGATCTTCAACGCCAGCTGGACCATTGATGGCGTGGACCAGGCCCGAAGCCTGTTCAAGATGATTCGGAACACCCACGCCGTGAGTCCAGGCGGGGTCCTGAGCGCGTACTCTGATAACGCTGCGGTCATCGCGGGCGAGACGGGTGGCCGCTTCTTTCCGAGCACAACCGATGGTGTCTACGGGGCGACCACAGAGCCCATCCATATCGCCATCAAGGTGGAGACCCACAATCATCCGACCGGCATCTCTCCTCATCCTGGCGCGGCCACAGGCTCGGGCGGTGAGATTCGGGATGAAGGGGCGACCGGACGGGGTGGAAAGCCCAAGGCCGGACTGTGCGGCTTCTCTGTCTCGGATCTGCAGCTCGCGTCCAATCCGCTGCCATGGGAGGATGGGCGCCCCCATCCAGCGCGACTCGCGACACCCGAGCAGATCATGGTGGAGGGTCCCATTGGCGCGGCGGCCTTCAACAACGAGTTCGGTCGGCCAAACCTCGCAGGCTACTTCCGCACCTTCCATCAGGACGTCGATGGTCCCTCTGGCCGTGAGCGCCGGGGCTATCACAAGCCCATCATGATCGCTGGTGGATACGGCTCAGTGCGCCCTGACCACGTCGACAAGCATGAGCTGCCTGTGGGGGCGGTATTGATCGCGCTTGGTGGCCCGGCCATGCTCATTGGTCTCGGCGGAGGGTCGGCCTCATCCATGGCCACAGGTGCACAGTCAGCTGAGCTCGACTTCGCCTCGGTGCAGCGGGCCAATCCGGAGATGGAGCGCCGCTGTCAGGAGGTCATCGACCGCTGCTGGGCCATGGGTGCAGACAATCCCATTGAGAGCGTCCACGACGTGGGTGCCGGGGGTCTCTCCAATGCCTTCCCAGAGCTTGTGCATGACTCGGGTCGGGGCGGCGACTTCTCCCTTCGGAACATCCCGAATGCAGAGCCTGGACTGAGCCCGATGGAGATCTGGTGTAATGAGGCGCAAGAGCGCTACGTCCTGGGCATCAAGGACGAGAACCTGGCGACCTTTGTCGCCTTGTGCGAGCGGGAGAATGCTCCCTATGCGGTCGTGGGTCGCACCACGGATGAGGACCGTCTGGTTCTGGGTGATACCCACTTTGAGAACAATCCCATCGACATGCCCCTCAGCATGCTGCTCGGTAAGCCACCAGCGGTACACAAGGTCGTGGAACACCACCACGTTCCACGGGTGGCGATGGACACGGCATCCATCGATCTCGACGAGGCGTCGCGTCGCGTGCTGCGCTTGCCGACGGTGGCGAGTAAGTCATTCCTCATCACCATCGGAGACCGGAGCATCACCGGCCTGGTCGCTCGCGATCAGATGGTGGGTCCATGGCAGGTCCCCGTCGCCGATGTGGCGGTCACCGCCGCGAGCTTTGACACCGCCTGCGGCGAGGCCATGGCCATGGGAGAGCGCACGCCAGTGGCGCTCCTCGATGCTGCTGCTTCGGGGCGCATGGCGATCGGCGAGGCGCTCACCAACATCGCGGCCGCACCCATCAAGGCCCTCGGAGACATCAAGCTGTCAGCCAACTGGATGGTCGCTGCGGATCATCCAGGCGAGGGCGCCAACCTCTACGACACCGTGAGTGCCATCGGGATGGACCTCTGTCCGGAACTCGGGATCGCCATCCCGGTCGGCAAGGACTCCATGTCCATGCGGGCGAAGTGGGAAGATGGCGAAGCCCAGCACCAGGTCACGGCGCCGCTCTCGCTGGTGGTGACGGCATTTGCGCCGGTGCAGGATGCGGGACGAACACTGACTCCTGAGCTCCAGACTGCCGCCGGAGAGACCACACTGTGGCTCATCGATCTGGGACAGGGCAAGAACCGACTCGGTGGATCAGCCCTGGGCTACGTCTTTGACCAGCTCGGTGCCGAGCCTCCCAACGTGGACGATGCGCAGCTCCTGGTGCGCTTTTTTGGTGGGATTCAAGCCGCCAATCAGGCTGGACTCCTGCTCGCCTACCACGACCGCTCCGATGGCGGCCTCTGGGCCACGCTGGCGGAGATGGCCTTCGCCGGTCGCACCGGTGTCGATGCCGATCTGTCGGCCTTGGGAGAAGGGGTCATCGCACCCTTGTTCAACGAGGAGCTGGGTGCGCTGGTTCAAGTCAGCGATGATGAGGCCTTCGCCGCGTTGTTGGCTGAGCACGGTCTCGACGATGTGAGTCACCGCATCGGCACCCTGAATGATGAGGGATGCATCCGCGTGACCCATGGTGGTCAGGCTGCTGTCGACATTGACCTGCTTGAGGCATTCGGGCTCTGGACCGAGACCAGTCATCAGATTCAGCGACTTCGAGACAACCCGGTGTGCGCAGACCAAGAGCGTGAGTGGTTGCTCAGCCCTGAGAATACAGGGCTCAGGGCCACGCTCAGCTTTGAGCCGTCGGCAACTCCGGCGGTCATCAGCCATCGACCAAGAATGGCCATCCTCAGAGAGCAAGGTGTGAACGGTCAGGTCGAGATGGCTGCCGCCTTCGACAGAGCGGGCTTTGAGGCCGTCGATGTCCACATGTCTGACCTCAGGACCGGGCGTCACAACTTGGCCGACTTCTCGGGGCTGGTCGCCTGCGGTGGGTTTTCGTACGGTGATGTGCTCGGCGCTGGCGGAGGCTGGGCGAAGTCAATCCTCTTCACGGATGTCCTTCGTGCCCAGTTCGAGGCCTTCTTCCATCGGTCCGATACCTTCTCTCTCGGTGTCTGTAATGGCTGCCAGATGCTGAGCCAGCTCGCTCCACTGATCCCGGGCGCCGACCACTGGCCGCGCTTTGTTCGCAATACATCGGCCCAGTTCGAGGCGCGTCTGGCTCAGGTCGAGGTGCTCGAGTCACCGAGTGTCCTCTTCCGTGGAATGGCAGGCTCCGTCATGCCGATCCCCGTTGCGCACGGCGAAGGTCGGACAGCGTTCACCGATGCTTCACAGGCCGAGGATGCGACCCCTTTTGCTGCCCTTCGGTACGTCGATGCACGCGGTGCCGGTACGGTTCACTACCCCGAGAATCCCAACGGATCTGCGGGCGGGCTCACAGCCTTCACCACGACGGACGGGCGGTCGACCATCATGATGCCTCACCCAGAGCGGGCCTTCCGGACCATCCAGCACTCCTGGCATCCGACGGGTTGGGGTGAGGATGGTCCTTGGATGACCCTCTTCCGCAATGCCCGAGCCTTCGTGGGCTAGTTGTCTTTGACCTGTCGGGTGCGGAGCTTGCCCTTCCTCGCTTTCGCTTTTGAGCGCTCGTCGCCGTTACCGATTCGGACGAGCGCGGGGCCCACAGGCTCAGCCATGACCCAGGTCTTGCCCCTCGCCTTGAAGGTGACGTCGCCCTCTCTCGGCTTGAGTCCCAGACCCACGAAGGCGTGGCCGGGGATGTAGACAATCGTGGTGTCCAGCTCTGGGTGCGCTGCCTTGAGCAGCGAGAGATAGAGCGTGGCCTTCGAGTCGCAGTCCCCCATGTTCTTCGCGAGCACAGACAGCGGCAGCCTGAAGCCCTTGTCCGTTTTGCCCTTTTGACCCTCTTCGTAGGGGATGGTCTGGACGAAGGCGAGGGCCCGCGCCGCGAAGTTTCGACGCTTCATGCTGCCAGCACCCAGTGCCTCGGCCAGCGGTCGAACCTTGTCTGCATAGTCGTAGGCATGCTTGGCGTGCACCGGGGTGATCTTTCCCTTCACCTTCGTGAAGCCTTCCTCGCGCATGTACTTCCTCAGGGTCTTCTCCTGAATCCTCTTGACCTCCTTGGCGACGGCCTTGAGCTTCTTGGGCGGTCCTTCTCCTGCGATCTTCAGGTCCCCGCGCTTGGTTACCTTTGCCTTGATGGTCACACCCTTGATGGTCCTCGTGTAGTCCTCGATCGCCTCGACAATGGCCGCATGGGCCTCGTCCTTCTGGAACATCATGGGCGTGTCGATATCGGCGGTGATGGCCTCAGCATCCAGCGAAAACCGGACCTGGTTTGCCTTCTTCTTGATGTTCTTCCACTTCACATCGAATGACCAAGTGTCCTCATCTTTTGCGACGCTGAAGTGGGTCTGCTCGGCGAGTGCGGGAAAGGCGAAGAACAGACTGATGCAGGTGAGAAGGAGCTTCATTGATGACCTCGTGGGGCTGAAGGCGTGACATCTGACGGTGAAGGCGCCATTTTCTTCAGTTTCTGTATTGGCGCTATGCGCGCTCTTCGAGTGCAAAAGCCAGTCGCAGCAGTCGGGCTTCTCCGCCGGTCGGACCAGCCAGCTGAACACCCATCGGGAGTCCTGTGGCTGTCTTGCCCATCGGTACGGATATGGCCGGGGCACCGCTGATGTTCTGCAGCGGAGTGTAGGGGAGCAGCTTGAGGAGCTTCTCGCGCTTGGCCTCGAATGGTTGGTCTGGAGAGAGGTCTCCAACTCGTGGTGCAGCCCCTGCAGTGGTTGGACACATCAGCACATCGATGTCCTCGAACATTGCCGCGTAAGTGGCCTCGTATGCCCGCAGTCGCTTGATGGCGCCGTTGACCTTGAAGATGTTCCTGCGGGCTTCAGCAGCGAGACCCTTGGTCCAGGGCTCCAGCTTTCGGGCGCGGGCCCTCGGAGCGGTGGTGAGCAACATCTTGACCAAGAAGGCATTGAACGCCCAGTACAGCAAGAAGTCGTCTGCGATGTCCTGCCCAGCAGGCGCCTCGATCCACTGGACCTCATGGCCGAGCGCTTCCAGACGTGCTGCTGTCGCCTCAGTGGCCTGCCGAACCTCCGGATCAACCTCGTTGCTCAACGGTGTATCGATGAAGGCACCGATACGGAATTTCTGCGAGCCTGCGTCCTCGATGTGTCCCACAGGCGCGAGCCCCTCTGCCGGTGCTGCTTGCTCGACGGCGGCGTAGTAGTTCGCAGTGTCACGAACGGATGCGGTGAGGATGCCCATCTGTGCGATGCGGACGGCCATGTGCTGGGTCTTGTCCATCATCGCCAGTCGGCCACGGGACGGCTTAAGCCCAACGAGGCCGCAGAAGGCCGCAGGGATACGAATGGAGCCACCGCCGTCGCCCCCATGTGCGATGGGAACGACCCCAGCTGCCACGACCGCACCGGCCCCTCCCGATGAGCCTCCTGCGGTGTGCGCGAGATTGATCGGGTTCAGGGTGGGCGTGCCGCCGGCGGGCTCGACGGAGGCTGTGAGACCAAACTCTGAGGTCGTCGTCTTACCGAGCGGAATCAGTCCAGTGCCGAGGAACTGTTCGACGGTGTCTGCGTTTCGCTTGGCAGGGCCTGGGTTGAATGCAGCGGTTCCACAGCGGGTCGGCACACCCGCGAGGTCCTCGAGGTCTTTCACGAAGGTGGGCACACCAGCAAAGACACCAGGTCGTGGGTCTCTGGCTTCAGTCAGCGCTCGCTCGGGGTCGAAGTGTGTGAGCGCATTCAGCTTCGGATTCCATGCCTCCGCACGCTTGATGGTGGCCTCCATGACCTCCACGGCGCTGACGTCCCCAGCTGCGATTCTCTGTGCTGTCTCAGTGGCGTCCCAATTCTCCATCGATGTCCCTCCAAGCGGAGGACGTAACGGCTGAGTGCCCTCAGCGCGCGCTCAGCCCTTGTTTTGGAATCAGGTGAAGCGACGGGGGTCAAAGTCTTCGCAGAAGCCGTGGGCACCCTCCATGACTTGTGCGGCGAGGGCTCGCCCGGCCAGGAATGCGAATCCAAAGCCGTGCCCGGTGAAGCCAACTCCAGCGAGTGCGGCAGGGCTTCCAGGGACCGGTCCCACCATCGGCAGGCCATCTCGTGAGAACCCCATGATGCCAGCCCACTGGTGGGTCACTGGAGCGGTCACACCCATCGAGGCCAAGAACTCGACCATCTTGGATTGGATGTCTGTGCTTACAGTCTCTTCGTGCCCGACCTCACCCTCGGGATCGAGGTTCCGCCACCCGCCGAGGACCACACGGTTGTGCTCGTCCTGTCGCCAGTAGTCGTAGCCATGGTTGGCGTAGATGGGACAGGTGAACATGGGGTCGCAAGGAGCGGTGGCGAGCATCTGGCCGCGCACGGGGTCGACCTTGTCGGCAAAGTAAGGGATGAGTTCACCGGCGCGGGCATTGGTCGCGAGGATGGCCATGGCCGCTCGGACCTCACCGCCGTCCGTCTGGACTCGGACTTCCCCCGTACTCCCGGCATCGAGCGCAGTGACGCGACTGCCTTCGAAGATCTGCGCACCTTGCCGGCGTGCGGCACGTCCCACTCCTTGTACGAATCGTGCAGGATGAAGCTCACCATCGGCCGGGAGGTGTACGCCCATCGTGAAGCCGGCCTGCTGGAGTGACTCTGGGAGCTCTGCTGCCGCGAGGAGCGTGGCCTCGAAGCCATCCTCTACCAAGAGCTCGGCGGACTCCACCAGCTCTTGTTCTTCCTGTGGTGAGCCAGCCAGCTGGAGGCTGCCGCGCTTTTGATACGCGCACTCGATGCCCTCTGTGGCGATGACTTCGGCCATGCGCTCGTGATTCTCGATGCTCCACTGGTGGATGCGTCGGGCGCGCTCGCGACCCATGAGCTCGACCGCCCGATTGTATCGCTCTGCTGTGCCCTGCAGAAGAAATCCCGCATTTCGACCAGATGCTGACTCAGACAGTGTTCGGGCCTCCAAGAGGGCCACATTGATGCCAGCTTGGGCCAGGTGGAAGGCTGCAGAGGTGCCACAGAGCCCGCCACCGATGACGATGACATCGGTCTCAACGACTCCGCTGAGGGTGGAGGGTGAGGCGGTTGAATCTTGAAGCCAGTACGGTGTAGACATGGCTCAGGCTAACACCGTGGAATGTACAGAGTGCGGTCGATGGTGCGTGTCGGTTAAGCGAAGGAATCTAAGGGAGGGCACCATGCGCTTGTTGCTTGCTTCAATACTCACGATGGGCTGTGGTTCGGACAAAGATGCACCCGAGCTGGACATTGACTTTGGCGTGGTCGACCTCAGCGCGATCACCACGTCGGACCGCCCGTCTCCACGCTCGGAGGTGTACGGCATCGGTGATGATGTCTCGAACAGCATCCTTGTCTTTGGGGGCAATGAGGGTCCGGTTGTGAACCAGCGACCAACGTCGATCTTCATCGAGGAGACGTGGATGTTTGAGCCCGGAGTTGGCTGGACGGAGCTGGACATCGACATGCCCAGTGCGCGCTCTCGCTATGGGGCCGCCTACGATGCCGACGGCCAGCGGGCGTTGATCTTTGGTGGACGGTACCGCGTCGAGGGTGGCAGCGGTGCCTACACGCTCTTCGATGAGCTGTGGTCCTTCGACTTCACGACGCGAACATGGAGCGAGATTGAGACCAGCAACGGCCCCTCTGCCCGAACCTACCCCTCCATGTTCTGGGACGACGAGGATGAAGCGCTGTACGTCTACGGTGGAATGGTGAATGCTGACCCCATGGTCATTCAAGTCACACAGGATCTCTGGCGCTGGAAGGATGGCGAGTGGACCGAGCTCAGCATGACCGGTGATGCACCCTCAACCCGAACCTTCTTGGGCGAGCTGTGGGATCCGCAGCGCCGACGTCTGGTCATCGCGGCGGGGCAGGTCGGAGACTACTGGAGCTATGCCTACGACGAGACCTACGCACTCGACATCGACACCCTCGAGTGGACCGAAATCAACGACGGGACAGGGGCGCCGTCCACGCGAATGCACCCTCACCTGACCTACGACACAGAGCGTGATCGCTACCTGATGTTCGGTGGTCATACGGACATCGGCGATGGCAACGATCTGTGGGAGATGGACCCGGAGACCGGAGAGTGGAGTGAGGTTCGAATGGCCGACTCATTCACAGGGGAGGCGCTGGGGTGCGCGGACAATCCATCCGACGTTCCTGAGGACTACGTGAGCCAGGACCTGACCGCACCGGAGCGCCGACATCGCGGCATGTTCACGATCATGCACGACAACATCTGGATATTTGGCGGGATGCACGCCGAGTGCTCGGCGCACCTGGACGATACATGGCGGTATCCGCTGGGTGGTGGGGACTGGACCGAGCTCATCGAGGCGCGGTCCGGAGAGAGCTGCCTGCGTCGGGACGACGACTGCGAATGTCTCTGCTACTGACCCTGCTGCTCGGCTGTGGCCCAGGGTCGTCTGAGCCTGATGACACCGCCAAGCCTCACGTTCCGCCCGACATCGTCATGGGTACGGGGGAGTGGGACTGGGAGCCCATCGAGGACGGTCAGGAGATCGACGTCATTCAGGGCCCGCAAGGGGGATTTCACTTGCTCGGCAGCGTTCGGGTGGCCGGCATTACTGCAGGCAGTGCTGACGACCTGAGTGCTGTAGACAATCCGACGACAACGTTCTGGGTGATTCATGAGGGGGTCGATTTGTCGCCCTCGTCTGTCTTTGTTCAGGGTCTAGACCCGTCGCCCGCAGACGTCTCTCCCTTCAGTCACCAGATGGTTGGGCGGTTTGTCATCATGAACATTGAGGCAGACGATGAACTCGACGGTGTCGACATCGTCTTTGGTGTGTCCGTTGAGGATGTCGACGGTGTGCGGGTGGAGACGGAGATGAACCTCACCGCCGTCCCGCACCCGCTCAACCTCTAAGCCTCGTCGATTTTTTGGCGTTGTAGTCGCCGTCTCGGCGCGTCCGTTTCTCGCGTGGGGAGGATGGCACGGATACGGACCCCAAAACCTGCCCCCGAGGTGAGCCATGAGCGCCGATACCCAAGTCCCGTCCCGACTCGTCCGTGTCTTCAGCGCCGTGGAGCGCTGGGGCCAGCGGCTCCCTGATCCACTCACCCTGTTCGCCGTGATGGCGGCCATCGTGGTGGTGGCCTCAGGCATCTTTGCGGGCATGAGCGCGGAGGTCGTCCAGCGCACGGGTGATGTGGTCGAGCTCTCGGTGAAGAGCCTCATGTCCTTCGACGGCGTGCGCTGGATGCTGCTCTCGGCGGTCGACAACTTCATCGAGTTTGCGCCCCTGGGGCCGGTGCTCACGGTCATGATCGGCATCGGTGTTGCGGAGCGCACAGGCTTTATCTCGATGGGCCTCAAGGTCCTCGTGACCCGGGTGCCGGATGCGCTGCTCACCGCCACCGTGGTCTTCGCGGGCGTCATGAGCTCGATGGCGGCGGACGCGGGCTACGTGGTGCTCACGCCCTTGGGGGCCTTGCTCTTCGCCAGCATCGGCCGACACCCGCTCGCGGGCCTGGCGGCGGCCTACGCCGGTGTGTCCGGCGGCTTCTCGGCCAACCTGCTCATCACCGGGCTCGACCCCATGCTCTCTGCACTCACCCAGCAGGCGGCCCAGTCGCTGGACCCCAGTTACTCGGTGAACCCGGCCTGCAACTACTACTTCATGGTGGCCTCGACCGTCCTCATCACGGTGGCGGGGACCTTCGTCACCACTCGGATCGTCGAGCCCATGCTGGGCGAGTGGGACCCCTCCATGGGCGACGGCTCGGCCGTCGAGACCGACACCACGCCCTCAGGCGACGAGGCCAGGGCTTTTGGCATCTCGGCGGCTGTGGGCCTCGTGGTCGGCATCGCCCTGATGATGCTCGGCTTCGTTCCTGGGGCGCCCCTGCACGACGCAGTCGCCGAGGGAGAGCCCGCTGTCAACGCGCTGTACTCCTTCTTCGAGTCGATTGAGATCCTGGTGACCATCGCCTTCATCATCCCGGCCATCGTCTTCGGCATCATGACCAAGAGCATCAAGTCCGACAAGGACGTGGCCAAGATGATGAGCGACACCATGGCCTCGATGGGGGCATACGTGGTGCTGGCCTTCATCGCGGGTCAGTTCGTGGCTTACTTCAACTGGACCAATCTGGGCGCCATCACCGCCGTTCAGGGCGCGGATGTGCTCAAGTCGATTGGCCTCGAGGGCGGACTCCTGATGGTGTCTTTCCTGTTCGTGGCCTCCATCATGAACTTCCTGGTGGGCTCAGCATCGGCCAAGTGGGCCTTTATGGCGCCCATCTTCGTGCCCATGCTCATGCAGATGGGGCTGAGCCCCGAGGCCACCCAGGCCGCCTACCGGGTGGGTGACTCGATCACGAACATCATCTCGCCGCTGATGCCGTACCTGCCCATCATCATTGTCTTCGCGCAGAAGTACGACAAGAAGGCCGGCATCGGGACCATCCTGGCCGCGATGCTGCCGTACTCCATTGCCTACTTGATTGGCTGGACCATCATGCTCTTGGTGTGGGTCTACGCGGGCATCCCGCTCGGACCGGGTGCGAGCGCGCTCTACCCCTGAGCCGACTTGGCCTTGAGTGCCGCCAGCTTCTCCGGGTCCGCCGGGAGCTGGTGCTTGGCCTTCCACTCGGAGTAGGGCATGCCGTAGACGATGTCGCGGGCGTCCATGGGGTCGAGGTCGACGCCCTCGGCCTCCGCGGCTGCGGCGTACCACTTGCCCAGGCAGTTGCGGCAGAAGTCCGCCAGCAGCATGAGATCGATGTTCTGGACCTCAGTGTTGGCTTGTAGGTGGTCACGCAGGCGCCGAAAGACGGCGGCCTCGATTCGGGTTTGCTGTTCGTCGTTCATGGCATCCTCGCAGTGGGTTCAGTGTAACCAAACAGTGCGGGGCTGGGCGCATGTCCGATCTCGGAGACGGGCCCATCATTTTTTTGATCAAGTGGCTTGACTACACCCGGTGGGTATAAGTAAAAAGATGAAAATGATTTTCATTTTCATTTTATCGAGGGAAAGTCTGTGCCAATCAGTAGAAATGAAGTCGAGGGCCACAAGGCCGAATTGGGGTGGACGAAATTATCCCTCCACGATCCCTCCGAGCGAGTGTGTGTACACGAGGAGAGAGGCTGGGAGCTGAGGGCTTTCGCTCGAAATGATCTCCGATTTGGCTGGCTGGCTTCTCGCGGATTGCTTCACCTGCAGTTGTGGCATCCCGGTCGAGAGGTGTCTATCCTCACGCCCTGTCAGCTGAGCGAGGGCACATTCATGATCGATTCCCCCGAATTTCAGATCCGAATCGGTTGCTACAACGGCGTGAAGGGTTTTCTGTACGAGAAGTTCGATCTTGTTCCGCCCTGCTACCCCAAGTTGGCCCACTTTGAGACATGGTTTGTTCGGGCCGCCGAGATCGGTGTCGTGCAGAGATTTCGGTGATGGTTGAGACGCGCTCGCTCTCCGACATGTCGGCATCAACCCTCCGACATCTTGTGGCCCTGACCTTGAACACAGAGGAAATGTGTGAGGTCATGTGCGAATCGTATGAGTCGGATGTTCGACCATCTGCCGTTCTGGAGAGACTGGTGTCCAGGGTCGCAGTGGAGGGGGACCTGAGCGAGCGACTGGGTTCAGTGTTGGAGTGCCACCTGGGTCAAGCTTACCCTTCGGCCACATCCGTAGGGTGTCTCAATTTCTTCTTGTGCCAAGCAACAAAGTCGTGCGACATCCTCGGGGTGGCCGCCGTTCTCTGGTGCGCTGCACGACGTGAGGGCCTGGCCTGGCGCTGCTTCGAGAGGCGCGCAGATGCCGCCTTGGAGTTGCTCGCACTGCAAGCCATTTCGTTCCCGTCCTCAGACGCCGCCCTCGCAACACAGTTCGAGGAGTATACGGCGGTTCAGGTGATTCTCGGTCAGGGTGATGGTGCCCCTCTGGCCCGTGTTCACATCGCCCAGGCGCCCGCTGATACCCCGCAGGACGACACCCGTCGGATGTCCATTCAGCTCAGAGAAGACGAACTGGAATCCTTGTATGAGGATGTCGGAGTTGCCCTCGCGACCATGAAGCTCCAACACCTCGTTTCACAGCGGTCAGTGGGTCAAAAGAAAGGTGCATGAGGGACTAAGGCGGTCATTGGTTCATTAAATTTGAACTAAACGTACAAAATAATCCGCTTTTTTTGTTTTATGGGCTGGGTAGCTTGTGTCCATCACAGGCAAACCGGAGCGCTCATGTACAAACTGTCGATCTTGGCCTTGGTCCTCGCGGGCTGCATGGAGACTGGTTTACAGGGAAGTCCATCAGATGTGGCTGGACTGGAAACGCTGGACACTGGTGGATTCGCGACTGTTGATGGTGATCCCGTAAATGAGGATGAGGGCGACGACGCATTGCCGCCAGAGCAGCCGTCCGAAGACGTCCCACCCCATGAGGAACCACCTGTGGAACAAGAGCCGCCCCCAGAGGACGACTGTGACCACACATCCGACTTGGTCTACGTGATCGACCGCGCGGACGATGCGCTCTACCTCTTTAATCCTGAGACCATGGACTTTGAGATCCTCGGAGAAATTGACTGCGGCATGTTCGCAGGCAGCCCATCATCGATGTCTGTCGCCCGCGACGGGATCGCCTATGTTCGGTACACCGACAACACGGTCTACGCGGTCGACCTCGACACCCTCGAGTGCACGGAGACGGCCTACGGCGGCGGCGGCTTCGGCGCCTTCGGCATGGGATTCGCCACCGACTCCGACACCACCTGGCGGGACACCCTGTACATCGCAAATGACAACCAGCTCGCCCGGATGGACACCGCCACATGGAGCGTGTGCCCCATGGGCAGTCTCCCGAGCCAGTCAGAGCTGACCGGAAACGCGGACGGCGAGCTGTGGGCGATCTTGCCGCTCGAGGAGCCCGCTCAGCTGGTCCGTCTCAACAAGGACACCGCCGCGGTCGAGCACACCCTCCACATGACCGCGATGCCCGATCCCTACACCATCGACGCCTTCGCCTTCGCCACCTGGGGCGGTGACTTCTGGGTCTTCATCCGCACCTACGGCATGGGCCACAGCACGGACGTCTACCGAGTCACGAGCACCGGACACACCACCCGCGTGGCCGTAGACACCGGCATGGATGTGGTCGGGGCGGGGGTCAGTACCTGCGCACCCACGGGCGCGTGAGGCTCGACCGCGGTTAGACTTCTCGGGACGCGCTCGTTCAGAGCGAGATTTCACCCGCCATGCCGTGTCGAGCACGAGGGAGGACGGATTGGGGACGCTGTATTCGTTTCGACGGTGCCCCTACGCCATGCGCGCGCGTCTCGCGCTCGAGGTGAGCGGGGCGGAGCTGGATCTCGTCGAGGTCTCGCTGAAAGACAAGCCCGCGCGCATGCTGGAGATCTCGCCGAAGGGCACCGTCCCCGTGGTGGAGCTCGACGATGGCACCGTCATCGACGAGAGCCTGGACATCATGCTGTGGACCCTCCGCAGGAACGATCCGGAAGGCTGGCTGGGCGCGGATGACGCGGACCTCGCTGAGATGCGGACACTCATCGCGCAGAACGACGGCGACTTCAAGCACCACCTCGATCGCACCAAGTACGCGGTGCGCTACGAGGGCGCCGATCCGGAGGTTCATCGTGATGCAGCACAGCAGTTCTTGAGCGCGCTCTCGCAACGCCTGGAGGAGACGACCTTCCTTATGGGAGACAAGCCGATGCTCGCGGACTGGGCCATCTTGCCCTTCGTCCGACAGTTCGCCAACATCGACAGAGGCCGCTTTGACGAGCAAAACACGGCACAGCTGCGGCATTGGCTGGATTGGGGCTTGGCGAGCGCTCGCTTTCAGACCATCATGAAGAAGGGCTCACGCTGGGCCCAGTGAAACCCGGGGGGGTGACATGTGGATCGTAATTTTTCTGGTGACCATGGCACACGCCTGGACTGATCCTGCGGAGACGAAGTCATGGATGGTTGTCAACGACACCGTCATGGGTGGCGTGTCTGAGGCTGAGGTGAAGCCGCACCCAGATGGCGGCGTGACCTTCTCGGGCGACCTCTCGCTCGAGAACAATGGCGGATTTACGTCGACACGGACCGGCGACATCCCACGGGACTGGAGCAACGTGTCTGCGCTGAAGTTTGAGGTTGTCGGTGACGGACGGACCTACATCGCGACCGTCAGGACACCCCAGCGGTCGATGCGGCGCATCTACTACCGACAGGCGTTTGACACGGTCGCAGGTGAGGCCACAACCATCACCCTCCCGCTCGAGGACTTCGAGGCCTACACCTTCGGCCGGAGACGTCCATCGGCACCGAGCCTCGCACAGGTGCGCAGCCGGGTGGGCTCCATTGGGGTCATGCTGGCGGACAAGAATCCAGGCCCATTTTCCCTTCGGATCATGAGCGTCACGGGGGTCACCGGTGAGTCACCTGAGCCACTGACGGTGGGCTCAGCACGCTCAGCACTCATCGATGCGATCGAGCGTGGTGTACCGCTCTTCAATCAAGGTGATGCAGACCGATGCGCAGACGTCTATGCGACGGCCCTCACGACCTTGTTGCTGGCAGCGCCGGATCAGTTCTCATCTGACCAGACAGAGGTGATCGTGGTGGCACTGCAGAAGGCCCAGCAAGCTGAAACGGACGAAGAGCGTGCGTGGATTCTTCGTCGGGCCATTGATGCCGTGGCAGTCGGACTTCCCTGAGGACTCATTCGTCTCGGGTGTCGCGGCCCAACTCTGACCAGATGGCGGCCCGGCCGAGCCATGTATCGGCGATGTATGGCTTGCCGATGTCGATGGTCTGGCCTGCCACAGGGACCAGCAGCGGGACATCCAGCTGCTCTGCTTGCTCGATCAGTCGAACCACGGGCTGATCCCAGCGGTGAGGAGCGAGGTTGAAGGTGCCCCAGTGGACGGGGAACATGAGGCGTCCCTGAACTTGGCGGTTCATCTTTAGGGCTTCATCTGGCCCGAGATGGACGGATCCCCAGGCGGGATCGTAAGCGCCGATCTCGATCATGCTGAGGTCGAATGGACCCAGGCGCGCTCCGATCTCTTCCGCCTGAGGGAAGGGTCCTGTGTCGCCGGAGAACCAGACGCTGTCTTCTGGTCCAATGACTGCCCAGCTCGCCCACAGCGTTTGATTGCGGTCGGTCATCCCGCGTCCGCTGAAGTGACGTGCTGGTGTGCAGACCACACGGGTCTCACCGACGGCGAACTCTTCCCACCACTCCAGCTCGATGATGTTTGCGTCCGGGACGCCCCACGCCTCGAGGTGTGCACCCACACCCAAGGGGACGACGAACGGGATGTCACGGTCGATCAGGCCCGCAATCGTGCCCATGTCCAGGTGATCGTAGTGATCATGACTGATGACAACGGCATCGATGGCTGGGAGCTCGTCGAGCAGGACTGGTGTCTCATGAAATCGCGCAGGACCCATCCACTGAAAGGGAGACGCGCGCTTGGAGAACACCGGGTCTGTGACGATCCGCACGCCTCCAATCTCCAGAAGTACAGAGCTGTGTCCGAGCCAGGTCATGGTGAAGGCATCGGACAAGTCTTCAGAGAATCGCGGTGTCTGGACAGGGATGTTGATGTCCGGGTTCTGACCGCCGCGAACATAGCGACCCATCGCGCCGAACATCTTCATGTTCACTCCCAGCGATGTGGGGATGAGGTTCTGGGCCTTACCGTCCGTGAACTGCTCAGACGCCTCGACGCGATCGAGGCGCTCGCCAACGATCTTGCCACCGAACGGAGGCAGGCGTTCACCGGCCAAGGCAACCCCCAAGAGACCGACCGCTACGGTCGCCGCCGTGATGACTTTTCGTCCCATTCAAGGTTCCCCCCTTGTCACAGGCTTGTCGTCCGAGGTTCTAACCACGTCGTCAGTTCTGGGGCATCGATACTGCTCTGAGGTGGTATTTGCACCAGACGATAGTCAGCCTCACAGCTGAATTGTGCGGAAATAGAATCATTTTAGCCGGGATTTTGAGAGGGTTGTTTGCCGGTACCCCGCCCTTCCACAGACGCGATAAGAACTGCACCCGCCATTTTCAGGTCTTAGCTGGTCGTAAATCGCATCTTCAAGCGCTATGGTTGCCTCATGGATTCCACCCTTGATGCACAGCGAGGCGCATTAGAAAAGCTCGTCGCCAGCATGGACAAGGCGTTCCGGTCCTTCCGACTTTATGAGGCTCGGGGTCCACAGTACGAGGCGCACGTTCGTGAGATGGCCTCCCAGGCGGCACTGGCCACCGAGCAAGGACCCGCCGTACTCACGGTGACCCCTCATGGTCTGCTGGTCGGTGACCAGAAGCGCGCCAAGGAGCCAGAGCTCAACCGCACGTGGTTCGATCTGTTCGAGCAGGGCGCACGGCAGGTCATCTTCACACCCGGGATCGAGACTGCAGAAGTACGAGAGATGCTCCAAATTATGGCCGGAGACCATCAGGAAGAGGACATCCTCACCGTGCTCTGGCGACGAGAACTGAATCACATCCAGGTCTCAGTCGCACGCACGCTGGTTCGGGGTCATCGCGCTGATGCGTCGATGACCGAGACGCTCGAGGCTCAGTACGGACACTGGCGAAATCTCTTGGTGCCGGACGCCCAATCGTCAGAACGTCGGGTCCAAATCAGCCCGGATGATCTGCGAGTCCTCGCGGTTCAGAGCGAGCCTCTGGACTGGTGCAGCGACTGCCTCGCACCCAGTCTGCCCACCGAGTCCGGAGACCTGTTTCAGAAGGAACAGAGCGACCTGGATGCCTTCATCACCATGCTCGACGATCTCGAGCCATCGGAGGTGGACCGAGTCCTCACGATGTTGGTTGGTGCATACTCACGCCTTGGGCTCCCCGAGCAGGTCAACCGTCTCATGGCGCTCACTGAAGATCACCCTGCACTGAATGGTTGGTCGATCGAGCGGATGATTGATGCTGCGGGCGGAGTGAGGGCTCTGATTCCGCTGATTGAGGCGGGTCCCGAGGCCTTCCGCGACTCGCTGGCCACCATGGCCAATGCCGATACTGCGATGATCGAGGAGCTCCTGAAGGAGATCGAGACGGATGCGGTCCGCGAGCAGGTCGAGTCGCTCGTCATCACGGCGGAGTCCGCTCCTCTGGCCTTTCACTCTGCACGACTCCAGGGTGCGGGTATTGATGACCAGCTCGATAGCGTGAAGGCGCTCTTTGATATTGGGACAGAGGAGGCGATCTATCTGGCCACGGAGGGCTGTGGGTCCATTCACCCGGAGGTTCGTGCCTACACGCTGGAACGCATCGAGCCCATCTACGAGGACGCCATGCGGTCCAGCCTCCTCAAGCTGTACCGGGACGGAGAAGAGTCCATTCGCGTTCAGGTGCTTCGATACATCAAGAAGTCTGGTGATCGGTGGTTCCTGCGTGAGGCCCTCGCGACCGCTAAAGATGCGTACTTTCCGCAGCGCTCGGAAGACGAGCAGTGGGAGATGATTCAGTGCCTCGCTGCGCACGGAAACCTCCCGCCCATCAACCTGTTCTTCTGCGGCATCGCGGATGCGTCCTCGCTGTGGACCAACGAGCATAAGATGCGCGTACAGGCGGAGGCGGTGCGTGTCCTTGGTCGGCATCACTCCGTAGATGGTCTCCACACACTGAAAAAGCTGTCTCGGCGCGTGGTGGGCAGCAAGGCCCTGCGTGCGGCAGCCAAGGCCGAGCTTGAACGCATCGCCAGTGAGGCTGGAGACGCCAAGGGAGAGGAAGCATGAGTGTCAGCAAGGAGGCACTGAGAGATTACGGCAACCGACTGGTTGGGGATCTCCAGGTCTATTTGCGGTCGCTGCACACCCACGACGTCAACAATGCCATCGTGGTGCGCGCGCGGAATGCGCTGTTCAGGACGCTTGAGGAACACTTTGAGCAGGATCCGGACACGGCACTGCACGTGCAGCTCCTCCCCGAAGAGACCTTCATCAATGGCACGCTGTTGCCGGTTGCGATGGCGAACTTTGGACGGATCTTGGAGCTCACTGGTCAGCTGCGAACCATTGGTGTGGGTGAGATTGTCTTCTTGCCAGGCGTGTCCACGGAGACCCTCTCAAAGTTTGCGAGCACAGTCTTTCAGTGCATGCACACGCGGACCCCGATCCAGGAGCGAGATTTTGGACACATCCGCGCCTTAGAGCTCGAGTACTCGACCGTGGGCTCAGCTGAACGAGACAGCCACCAGGTGGCCATCTGGCTGTTCACGGGCCTCCTGGACGGACTTGATGGACTCGAGGAGCTTGTGGGAGAAGGACACCGGCCCACGATGGCTCCCTTCATGCGCCACATGCGGCTCTTGATCGATCTCGGCCAGGAACACCGCTACGTCATCCAGCACCTCTGTCTTGCCCGGCGTCCGGCGGTTGAAGGCAGTCGGCATCGGCTGGCGTGTCGGACCTTCTTGGGCGTCAGCGCGGGGCAGTACCTCGGCATGGGGCGGTCTGACCTCATGGCTCTCGGCCTGGCCTCCGTCCTGGATTTGGTCACGAATGGCACTCCAGCAGAACGCATGGTTGCGAAGCTGCTCAACTTCCCGACGCTGTCTGACCTCGCGCCGTCGGTCATGATCCTTCTCCGTGATCTCGAGCAGCTTCGTCACGGACAAGGTGGCGGGCGGCGGGCGCAGCTGCTGCACGCAGTGTGCCTGATGACGAGCGCGATCCATGGACAGACCCCGACCACGTTGGCTGAGGTTCGTGCCAGTCTCGAATCGGTTGCAGAATTCGATGCAGAGCTGGTGAGCGGACTGATGCGTTGGCTGGGCGAGATTCCGATCGGAACCGTGGTCCGTACCGAGGAGTACGACTCCGTTCTGGTGTACGACAACGGTCAAGAGGGAGACATGCTCCGAGGGCGTCCAATTTCCCTGGGTATGCTCGGCGCCCCAGTGGAGCTCGGTCAGGTCGATCACAGTCACCCCATTACCTTCGGCAGCGAGCTCGGGTTCGTGCTCGAGGGCGATGAGGGACCAGAGTTTACCGAAGAGGTTGAGTTCGAGATGGAGGAATAAGGCTCATACACCAGCACTTGTGTAAGCTGAAGGAGGCGGGCTGATAGAGTCCGATGGTCCCTGCACCAGGAGCTTCAGTGCCCGCACCTCGAATGGTCAGATGGTTGCCCATGCACACGGTGACTTTGGCGAGCTTCCTCCTCCTGGCGGGATGCTTTGCCGATAGGCTCTATCGCGGACTTCAGCCCACACCGATTCCAAACGAACCACCCCCAGCTGGCCTGGCGTCGCTGTCAGCCAAGACGTGTCAGCCGTGCCACACCGAGATTACGGCGGAGTGGTCGAACTCCGGGATGGCAAAGGCGTACTCCGACCCAATTTTCCAGGCGGAGTGGAAGCATGAGGACAACTTTTACTACTGCCTGAGCTGTCACGCCCCCCTTGAGGCACAGCAACCCACGAAGGTCACTGGACTATCCAAGATTGCCCCTCCAACCGCGATCGAGTCACCGAATCCACTGTTCTCGGCTGAGCTACAGAGCGAGGGCGTGACATGCGTCGCCTGTCACCTGAAGGATGGTGCAATGGTGGGCCCCCACGAGGTCAACGCGCCGCACGCTGTGCATGTCGACCCTGAGTTTGGAGAAGCAAAGACCTGCGAGCGCTGCCACCAGATGCCCAAGATCCCGTTCACGCGGTCCGATCGCCCACTCACGGACACCCACGCGGAGTGGTCTGAGTGGAAGACTGTGACTGGACGAACGGAGACATGCACCGACTGTCACATGCCAGTAATACAACGAAGTGCCGCCCTCGGTGCACCGGTTCGAGAGGGTCGACAGCACACCTTCCCTGGAGCATGGGACGATGACTTTGTCCGCTCTGCTCTGGAGATATCGAACCCCAAGTTCACGGCTGATGGTGTCGAGATCACGCTGACCAATCGGGCGGGGCACCGCTTACCGAGTGGAGAACCAGGCCGTGCGCTCTTGGTGGAGGCTCGATTCATCGGCGCCGACGGCAGAGAGCTTGCGATGGTACAGACTCGAATCGAGCGAAAGATCACGCTGCCGAGCGGTCGTGACCTGGGAGACAGCACCCTCCTGCCAGGAGAGCAGCGCACCATTCCGATGAATGCCATCCTCCCGGAAGCGCCCATCGGGGCGGTGGTCACAATAATTTTTGATCGTTTGGCCAACATTGCATCCACCCATGACCTGGATGTCCCAAACCGTACCTTTCAACTTGACTCTTTCACGATCTCACCCAACCAAGTTGTTCATTAGTTGGTCAGGCGACCTCGATGGATTAGAATGGGGCCGAAGGGTGGCGCGGGAAGGCCCCCTACATCACGCGGGTTCCGACACGAGGAAGGGCCCGCAAACAGCCAGCAAGCAGCCCTACACAGCGGCACGGGAGCCTCAGCATGCGAATCCTCTTGGTACAGCCAGCACCGTTTGAAGACAACCGCTTGGGTTTGGAGAACACCTTCTGGCTCTCCGAGCCGGTCGGACTCACCAGCATCGGAACAATGGTGCAGGACAAGCACGAAGTGCGCATCTTGGACATGCGGCTCGAGGAGCCCGCAAAGCTCCCTGAGACGCTCCGCAACTTCAAGCCAGATGTTGTCGGCACCACCGCCATGACCACCGATGCCTACCAGGCCAAGGCCGTCATGATGCTGGCCAAGCAGATCCTGCCCTCCTGCCTCACGGTCATGGGTGGGCATCATGCCACCTTCATGCCGGAGTTCTACGACGAGGCCTATGTTGATGTCGTGGTCCAGGGCGAGGGGGAGCTCACCTTCCAGGACCTGGTCGACACCTGGTCTGGCGCGCTCGCCGAAGAGGCCCAACCCAGTAGCGATTTGCTGGCGACCCTCCAGGGTGCCCGTGTCCATCTCTCAGACGGAACGTGGACCGATGGCAGCAAGCCCAAGTGGGCCGAAATCGACGACTTCCCGGCACCGGACCGCAAGCTGATCGAGCAGTACCAGGGGCAGTACTTCTTCCTCGCAGCCAAGCCGCTGGCGAGCATCTTCACCTCTCGCGGCTGCAGCTTCGACTGCAACTTCTGCGCGATCTGGGAGTTCTACGATCGCAAGACGCGGTTTCTCTCGGCCAAAAACATCGCCGACCAGATGGAAGCCTGCGAGGAGGACTTCATCTTCCTCCTGGACGACAACTTCCTCACCAACAAGCAGCGCCTCGAGCGGCTGTGTGAGGAGCTCGAGGAGCG
>Ga0115012_10000057_pt1 | contig 66488 bp, 65 predicted proteins | sample TroAtlMetagenome_FD_88706 | JGI IMG/M metagenome (GOLD analysis project Ga0115012, IMG submission 88706) | Marine eukaryotic phytoplankton communities from Atlantic Ocean - Tropical Atlantic ANT10 Metagenome | ecosystem: Environmental > Aquatic > Marine > Oceanic | place: Tropical Atlantic... | reverse complement strand
GCGCGGCGCTCCTGGCTTCTTTGGTTCAAAAATACCTCGGGGGTGAATTGGCGCACAGCGCCAAGAGGGGGCTGGCCCCCTCCCGCTCTCCGGACAGTGCATCTCAGATGAGACAGGGAGCTGCGCCGTCATCCCCTCGCCCCTCACCCCCTCGCCAAGCCGCATAATCGCTGGAAGCCGGGCCGCGCCCGTGGCAAACCAAGCGGGCGCACGGCCAAGGGAGACGCGACCATGACCCAGTTCGGCAAGGGCTGCCACCTGCATCTGATTGACGGATCGGCTTTCATCTTCCGGGCCTATCACGCCCTGCCGCCGCTCACGCGCAAGTCCGACGGGCTGCCAATCGGCGCGGTCTCGGGCTTCTGCAACATGCTGCAGAAATATGTCGAGGACAACGCCGGCCACGACGCGCCGACCCATGTTGCGGTGATCTTCGACAAGGGCAGCCACACCTTCCGCAACGATCTCTACGATCTCTACAAGGCAAACCGCGAGGCGATGCCCGAGGATCTGCGGCCGCAGATCCCGCTGACCCGCCGGGCCACCGAGGCGTTCAACATCGCCTGCAAGGAGCTCGAGGGCTATGAGGCCGACGACATCATCGCCACGCTGGCGCGGCAGGCGCGCGAGGCCGGCGGGCGGGTGACGATCATCAGCTCCGACAAGGACCTGATGCAGCTGGTGGGCGACGGGGTCGAGATGCTCGACGCCATGAAGAACCGCCGCATCGACCGCGACGGCGTGTTCGAGAAGTTCGGCGTCTATCCCGACCGCGTGGTCGATGTGCAGGCGCTGGCCGGCGACTCGGTCGACAACGTGCCGGGCGCCCCGGGCATCGGCATCAAGACTGCCGCGCTGCTGATCAACGAGTACGGCTCGCTCGAGGATCTGCTCGACCGGGCCGAGGAGATCAAGCAGCCCAAGCGCCGCCAGACTCTGATCGAGAAGCGCGAGCAGATCGAACTGTCGAAGCGGCTGGTGCAGCTCGACGAGGAGACGCCGCTGGAGTTCGGCCTCGACGATCTCGAGGTCAGGGATCCCGATCCCGAGGTGCTGCTGGGCTTCCTCGCCGAGATGGAGTTCCGCAGCCTGACCAAGCGCATTGCCGATCAGCTCGATGCCGAGGCGCCGGTGATCCCCGACACCACCCCCGAAGGGGCCAACCCTGCGGAAGAGGGCACGCCCGAGATGCCGGCGATCGAGCCGGACAAGTACATCTGGGTGAAGACCGCCGAGGATCTCGCTCCGTTCATCGACGCCGCCCACCAGCGCGGCTGGGTCGCGGTCGATACCGAGACCACCGGGCTCAACGAGATGGCCTGCGACCTCGTCGGGATCTCGCTCTGCATCGAGCCGGGCGAGGCCTGCTACATCCCGCTGGCGCACCGCGCCGACAGCGATGGCGGCCTGTTCGGGGATGGCGATCTGGCCGAGGGGCAGATGCCGATGCAGGCGGCGCTCGACCTGCTCAAACCGCTGCTCGAGGACCCGGCGGTGATGAAGATCGGGCAGAACATGAAATACGACGCCAAGATCTTTGCCCGCTACGGCGTGCGGATCGCGCCGATCGATGACACCATGCTGATGTCCTACGCGATGAATGCCGGTCTGCATGGCCATGGCATGGACGCATTGTCCGAGCGCTACCTGTCGCACACGCCGATCCCGATCAAGGATCTGCTGGGCTCGGGCAAGAAGATGAAGACCTTCGACCAGGTGCCGATCGAGGACGCGGTGAAATACGCCGCCGAGGATGCCGACATCACCCTGCGGCTCTGGACCCTGCTGAAGCCGCAGTTGCACCGCAACCACGTCACCCGGGTCTACGAGACCATGGAGCGCCCGCTGGTGCCCGTGCTGGCCGAGATGGAGATGGCCGGCGTGCAGGTCGATCGCGACACGCTCTCGCGCATGTCGAACGCCTTCAGTCAGAAGATGGCGGCGCTCGAGGCCGAGATCCACGAGCTGGCGGGCGAGAGCTTCAACGTGGGCAGCCCCAAGCAGCTTGGCGAGATCCTGTTCGACAAGATGGGGCTCGAGGGCGGCAAGAAGGGCAAGACCGGCGCCTACGCCACCGGCGCCGACGTGCTCGAGGATCTCGCGACCGAGCACGAGTTGCCGGCGCGGGTGCTCGACTGGCGCCAGCTCTCGAAGCTCAAGTCGACCTATACCGACGCGCTGCAGGAGCACATCAACAAGGAGACGGGCCGGGTTCACACCTCCTACGTGATCTCGGGGGCCAACACCGGGCGCCTGTCGTCGACCGATCCCAACCTGCAGAATATCCCGGTGCGCTCCGAGGAGGGGCGGCGCATCCGTGAGGCCTTCGTCGCGCCCGAGGGCAAGACCATCGTGGCGCTCGACTACTCGCAGATCGAGCTGCGCATCCTCGCCCACATGGCCGAGATCGATGCGCTCAAGCAGGCGTTCCGCGACGGGCAGGACATCCACGCCATGACCGCGTCCGAGATGTTCAACGTGCCGATGGAGGAGATGACCTCCGAGATCCGCCGGCAGGCCAAGGCGATCAACTTCGGCGTCATCTACGGCATCTCGGGCTTCGGCCTCGCCCGCAACCTGCGCATCCCGCGCAGCGAGGCGCAGGGCTTCATCGACCGCTATTTCGAGCGCTTCCCGGGCATTCGGACCTACATGGACGATACGGTGGCCTTCGCCAAGGAACACAAGCGCGTCGAGACGCTGTTTGGCCGGGTGATCCACACACCCGAGATCGCCGCCAAGGGGCCGCGCGCGGGCTTTGCCAAGCGCGCCGCGATCAACGCACCGATCCAGGGCACCGCGGCCGATATCATTCGGCGCGCGATGATCCGCATGCCCGACGCCATCGAGAAACTGCCGGCCACCATGCTTCTGCAGGTGCATGACGAACTGATCTTCGAGGTCGAGCAGGGCGCCGAGGAGGATCTCATCTCTGCTGCCCGCACGGTCATGGAGGGCGCCGCCGAGCCGGTGGTGAAGCTCGACGTGCCGCTGGTGGTCGATGCCGGTCAGGGCAAAAGCTGGGCCGAGGCGCACTGAGGCGCCGGCGGTCCCGCTCTTAGCCGATGGCCATGGCGGGGGCCTGCACCAGCCCCTGTCCGCGATCCAGCGCGTCGGTCGCCGGGTCGATGGGCGCGCTGGTGCAGGTGGCCATCAGCCGCGCCTGCACCGCACCGGCGAAGGCCGGGCTGCCAGAGGCGCGCTGCGCCTCCCACCAGAGCGCCGCGATGCCCGCCACGTGCGGGCAGGCCATCGAGGTGCCGTTGAGCGGCCGCAGCCCCCCGCCGATTGCCGCCGAGATCACGTTGACCCCGGGGCCCGACACGGTCGGGTTGGTGTTCGAGAACGAGGCGATGTTGAGCCCGCCCGGCCCCTGTCCCAGCGCCCCCACCGAGACCACGCCGAAGGCGGCAGCCGGCAGCGACGCCGAGACCTCGAACGTCGGGTCGATGTTGCGGCGGCTCTCGTTGCCGGCGGCGGCGCAGACCACCGTCCCGCCCGAAAACGCCGCCTGCGCGCGCAGCATGTCCATCAGCGCGTCGAACATGCGCAGGTTCTGGCGATAGGCCTCGAGCGCGGCGGAGCCCGCCAGCAGCGTCGGCCAGCCCTGATCTACGAGGCTCTCGACGAGGCCCGGAAAGTCGAAGCCGAGCGACATGGAGATCACCTGCGCCTGTTCGTCGGAGGCCCACTTGATCGCCCGGAACAGCATGTCCGACGAACCGCTGCCATCGTCGCCCAGCACCTTGCCGATCAGCGCGTCGGTGACGCCACGCGCCACGCCGATGCGGTTGCCGTCGACATCGCGCCCGAAAACCGTGCCCGCGCAATGGGTGCCGTGGCCATTGGCATCCTCGATGCCCGAGCCGGCAAAGTCGCGGGTGTTGAGCGCGACACCTGCAAAGGCCGGGTGATTGGTGTCGATGCCAGTGTCGAGCACCGCCACGCGCACCCCGGCGCCGGTGAAGGCGGAGGTGTCGGCGCCAACCGCCGCGATGCCCCATGCAGGCTCGGCATCCTCTGTGCGCACCTCGTCGAGCGGCTGCGGCTCGATCAGACGGGTCGGCATCTCGCGCGCCACCGCGGTCACCGCCGGGTCGCGGGTCACGTCGCGGAGGTCCTTGGCGCTCAGCTCGGCGGATTCGAGCTTGGGTGCCGGAGGGATCGGGTTCGCCATCGGCGCATCGAAGCTGCCGGTCCCGAAGCCGGGCGCGCCCGGCGGTGCCGCGGGGCGCGGGGCACGGTTGCGAAGCGGGGCGTTCTCGTCGCGCAGAATTACGAACATGGCAAATCTCGCTCTAAAGGGTTTTTCCAATAGCGCGATGATACACCCAGAGGTTGATTCAGCGAAGGATCTCAGCGTGAACCCGTCGTGAAATCGCTCCTCAGATCAGATTGTTCTTTCGAAACAGGGCCTTGAGATCGGCCTCCGGGCGCGGTCCCATGTGGCTGATGACCTCGGAGGCGGCCACGGTGCCCATGCGGCCGGCGGTTTCCATGTCGGCGCCGGTGGCGAGACCGTAGAGGAAACCGGCGGCGAACTGGTCGCCCGCGCCGGTGGCGTCGACCGGGACCACCTTCGTCACCGGGACGTCGGTGCGCACGCCATCCTTGATGATGCTCACCCCGTCGCCCGAGCGGGTACAGACCACCAGCGGGCAGACCTCTGCGACCCGCGCCAGATCCTTGTCGAGATGGTCGTCCTGGTAGAGCGAGCGGATCTCGGCCTCGTTGCCGATGACGTAATCCATCTCGTTGGCGATCAGGCGCAGGAAGTCGTCGCGGTGGCGTTCGACGCAGAACGGGTCCGAGATCGCGATCCCGGCAAGGCCGCCGGCCTTGCGGCAGGTGCGGGCGGCGCGCAGGAACGCCTCCTTGCCCTTCGGCTTGTCGTAGAGATAACCCTCGAGGAAGATGATGTCGGCCTGTCCGGCGATCTCCTCGGCCACGTCCTCGGGGCCAAGCTCGGCCGAGATGCCGAGATAGGTGTTCATCGAGCGCTCGCCGTCCGGCGAGACGAAGATCATCGAGCGCGAGGTCGGCAGCTCACCGCCCGTGACCGGCGGGTTGACGAAATCGGTGCCGCCCTTCTCCATCGCATCCGCGTAGAACCGCCCCAGAGCATCGTCGCGCACGCGCCCAAAAAAGCCCGTGCGCAGCCCGAGATTGCCAAGCCCCGCCAGCGTGTTGGCCACCGAGCCACCGGCCGCCTGAACGCGGTTCTCCATGGCGCCGTAGAGCTGCTCGGCGCGCTCGCGCTCGACCAGCTGCATGATGCCCTTCTCGATCCCCATCATCTCGAGGAAGCTGTCATCGGAGCGGGTCAGCACGTCGACGATGGCGTTGCCGATGCCAAGAACCTGGTACTTCTTGGTCGGATGCTGCGGGGTCAGGGTCATACGGTCTTGTCCTCGAACTGGCAGAGGTCGCGGATCAGGCAGGCCTGGCACTTGGGCTTGCGCGCGACGCAGGTGTAACGCCCGTGCAGGATCAGCCAGTGATGCGCGTGCTGCTGGAAATCCACGGGAATGTTGTCTTCGATGGCGCGCTCGGTGGCGACCACGTCCTTGCCGGGGCAGATGCCCGAGCGGTTGCCGACGCGGAAGATGTGGGTGTCCACCGCCTGTGCCGGGTAATGCCACCACATGTTCAACACCACGTTGGCGGTCTTGCGCCCGACGCCGGGCAGGCTCTCGAGAGCGGCCCGCGAGCACGGCACTTCGCCGCCATACTGCTCGTGCAGGATCTTCGACAGCTTGATGACGTTCTTGGCCTTGTTGCGGTAAAGGCCGATGGTCTTGATGTGCTCGATCACGCCCTCTTCGCCGAGCGCGAGCATCTTCTCGGGCGTGTCTGCGATCTTGAACAGCTCGCGCGTTGCCTTGTTGACGCCGGCATCGGTGGCCTGCGCCGAAAGCGCGACGGCCACCACCAGCGTATAGGCGTTGACGTGGTCGAGCTCGCCCTTGGGCTCGGGCTCGGCCTCGTGGAAGCGAGTGAAGATCTCGCGCAGGGTATGATAGTCGAGCTGCTTGGCCATGCCCCCGGATATGAAACGCTTTTCCCGCTGCGGCAACCCGTTTGCGCTCTCGGACGCTGCGATAGGGATGGCCTGCGCGACGGGGTTCGACGCGAAGAGGGCGGCCTGACACACTTCAGGGTTTAGCGGTATCTATCTAAAATTGTATTTTTGTGATACGAACATGCATGGCGGCGGTGCCGGTTTTCTCTCCGCCTGCCGCTTATTTCCGACGTTGCAATTCATTTGAGGATCGAAGCCATGTTGAACGCAGAGGCCGTGAGCCGTGCCAAGACTCGCCATATCGAGATCGCCAAGCCCTTTGACGATGAACTCGGACCACTGAAACTCTTGCCGGGGATCTGGAAGAACACCAATGCCGATGTTCCGTTCGGCTGGAACTGCATCGCCCTTCCCTTTGTCACCGATCCGCCGCCCGCCGGGTTCAACTACCGGCTGATGGTCAACCACTACCGGGAGACGCTGCAGTTCTTCACCGCTGACAAGGGGGCGCCCAACCGTGGCATCGAGCGTGGCGCCGGCGGTCCGAGCGATCTCGACCAGTTCGTCGTGGCGCTGGACTACCAGCAGCTCGTGGAGCAGGTGGCGGTCGACGAGTTTCCCAAGAGCGGCCCGGACCTCGCCACGGATAAGCTGGCCGATCCCGGCGCGGCGATCCACCACGAGCCCGGTCTGTTCCTGTTCATGACCAACCACACCACCGACGGCATCAACATCGCCCGGCTCGGGACCGTGCCGCATGGCGACTCGCTGCTGGCGATGGGGCGTTTCGACGCCGCGGCCGACATCTTCGACGGTCCGCCCGATATTCCTGCCGTGAATGGCTTTCCCGAGGGGGTCCTCGTCCCGCGCGACGATACCGCCGGAGGGCCTGACGACCTGCTGAAGCCGCTCGAGAGCCTTTACATGGGGCCCTACAAGCATTTCCACGACAACCCGTTCTTTGGCACCGTCCCCGCAGGGACGCCGGGCTTTCCCGGCTTCAACCCGGTGCACCCCGAGGAGCTGCTGCGCGGTGCGCAGCCGGCGCCAGAGAAGGTGAAGAAGACCACCCGGCTCGACATGACGACCAGCGCCACGGAGGCGGCGGGGATCCTGAACATCCCGTTCATCGTCAAGCATGCCAACGCCACCTCGATGAAGTCGACCTTCTGGATCATGGAGCTCGATGAGCCGGGCGTCGGCGACGAGCCGAAGCTGGTGATGCAGTATCTTCAGGTGGTGATGCTCGACTTCTTCCCGCGCCGCGACGGCATCCCCGGCCTGATTGGCTGGCCGCATGTCTCGATCAACACGCTCGAGAAGGTGGCCAATGTCGGCGATGACGCCGAGGTGCTGACCTCCGACGAGTACTGACACGCGCGCAGACCGGGGCCATCCGGCCCGGTCGCGGCCCGGTGCCCTGAAAGCGCAGGAACCGGGTCGCACGCGCTCGTCGCGCCGCTTAGTCTGGGCCGGAAACACGGGAGCCGGACCATGTCTGAGACGTCGCAAGGGTATCACTACGAGGTCATGCGCCGCGCCATCGAGATGGTCGACGCCGCCGGGCCGCAGGCCACGCTCGAGGAACTGGCGGCGGGCATGGGCATGAGCCCGGCGCATTTCCAGCGCCTGTTCTCGCGTTGGGCCGGGGTGTCTCCGAAGCGCTTCCAGCAATACCTGACGCTCGGCCACGCCAAGGCGCTGCTCTCCGAGCGTTTCACCACGCTTGAGACCGCGCATGCCACCGGGCTCTCGGGCGGCGGGCGGCTGCACGACCTGTTCCTGCGCTGGGAGGCGATGAGCCCCGGCGCTTACGGGCGCGGCGGCGAGGGGCTGACGATCCGCTGGGGCTGGTTCGACAGCCCCTTCGGACGCGCGCTGGTGATGGGGACCGAGACCGGGATCTGCGGCATCGGGTTCGCCTCCGAGGCCGGCGACGATGCCACCATGGCGGACCTGCGCAGCCGCTGGCCCGGGGCCGAGTATGTCGAGGACCGGGAGGCACTGGAAGGCTGGGCGCAGGCGGCGTTCGGGCAGGCGGGCGGCGAGGTGCCGCTGCTGCTGATCGGTGCGCCGTTCCAGATCAAGGTCTGGGAGGCGCTGATGCGGGTGCCCTCGGGTCATGTCACCACCTATTCCGAGATCGCGCAGGCGGTGGGCAGCCCCAAGGCGGTGCGTGCGGTGGGAACGGCGGTCGGGCGCAACCCGATCTCGCTGCTGATCCCCTGTCACCGGGCGCTGCGCAAGTCCGGGGGGCTCGGCGGGTATCACTGGGGCCTGCCGGTCAAGCGCGCCATCCTCGCCTGGGAGGCGGCGCGTCTCGAGGCATGAGTGCCGGTTGCATCACCGTGAAGTGAGGCGCGGAATGGGCAAAGACCCGCCGACACCCCCGTGACAGCGCTGTTGGTCCGTTGCATGGTCGATCTATAATTCAGGAGGAGCGCCCCCGCGACGCGGGGGCCATAACGATCAAGAGGCACACCATGATCCGGGCCAAGACGTCCATTCTTCTTTCCCTTGCCGCAGTGATGGGGCTGAGCGCCTGTTCCGACGGCCAGATGTTCGACGAGAACAACCCCAACCGGAACACCAACCAGGGCGTCATTCTCGGCGCGCTTGGCGGCGCTGCGGCAGGTCGCCTGATCGGTGGCAACAACGACGATGCCGTCAAGAACACCCTCGCCGGTGCCGCAGCGGGCGCCATCGCCGGCGGCGTGATCGGCAACCAGCTCGACAAGCAGGAAGCGGAACTGCGCCAGCAGCTCGGCAACGATGTCGGCATTCGCAACACCGGCGACCGGCTGATCGTGACCATGCCGCAGGACATCCTGTTCGGCTTCGACAGCGACACGCTGCGCACCGACCTGCAGGCCGACATCCGCACCGTGGGCAGTTCGCTGCTCCAGTACCCGAACACCAGCGTTCAGGTCGTCGGTCACACCGACAGCGACGGCGATGCCGGCTACAACCAGGGCCTGTCGCAGCGTCGCGCGCAGTCCGTCGCGAACGTGCTGGTCTCGAGCGGTGTGCCCTCGAGCCGCATTTCGGTCATCGGTCGGGGCGAAGCGGCTCCCGTCGCGTCGAACCTGACGCCCGAGGGCAAGGCGCAGAACCGCCGGGTGGAAATCGTCATCCTGCCGAACGCCTGATCCGGCACGCTTTGGCTGACATCGGCGCGTCGCGGGGTCTCCCGCGGCGCGTTTTTCGTTTCAGAGCCGGTTCGAGAGCTCGATCAGGGTGCCGTCCGGGTCGCGGAGATAGAGCGACAGGATCGGCCCCTCGGCGCCGCTCCGTCGCACCGGGCCTTCCTCGGGGCTGATCTTCAATGCATCGAGGTGCGCTTGCCAGTCGGCCAAGGGTGTGTCGCTGAGAAAGCAGAGATCGGCCGAGCCTGTCGTCGGGCGTGCGGCCTTGGGCAGGAACTCGGCCCCGGCTTGGTGGAGGTTGATCTTCTGGCTGCCGAAGCGCAGCGCCCAGCGTTGCGAGCCGTCGGCCGGGGTGAAGCGCTCGGCCCGCATGCCGAGCACCTCGGTGTAGAACGCCAGCGTGACGTTGAGATCGGCGACAGTGAGGGCCAGATGGTCGAGAGACTGGACGGTGGGCGTCATGGGTGGTCTAGCTTCTTTCCGCAGGGAGGTGCTTATGACTGACCTTACAGCCGAGACACGGCAGACCGACAGGCTCGATCCGGCCCGGGCCAACGCGCTTCTGGCCGCGCTGGGCCGCCCTGAACGGCTTGCCGAAGGCGATGCGCTGCCGCCGTTCTTCCACCAGATCCATTTCTGGGAGGCGCAGCCCCCCGAGGCGCTGGGCCGGGACGGCCACCCGCGCACCGGCGGTCTGATCCCCGATCTCGGCCTGCCGCGCCGGATGTGGGCCGGTGGCGCGCTGCGCTTCCTTGCGCCGCTGAGGGTCGGGCAGGAGGCCGAGAAGCGCACGATCCGCGAAACGGTCGCGCAGAAGACCGGCCGCACCGGGCCGTTGGCCTTCGTCACCCTGCGCCACGAGATCCGGCAGGACGGGGCGCTGTGCGTCGAGGAACGGCAGGATCTCGTCTATCGCGAAGATCCTTCTCCGGACGCGCCGCGCCCGGTGCCGCCGGAGGCGCGCCGCGACGAGACCGAGGCGCGGGTCGCTTGCTTCGACAGCACGCTGTTGTTCCGGTACTCGGCGCTGACCTTCAACGGACACCGCATCCACTACGATGCCGACTATGCCCGCGAGGTCGAGGGTTATGCCGATCTTGTGGTCCACGGACCGCTGCTGGCGCAGCTTCTGATCCTGATGGCCGAGGAGCAGGCGCCGCTGAAGGAGTTCCGCTTCCGCGCCACCGCGCCGGTGACGCTGGGCGAGGAGGTCACGCTTTGTCGCGACACCGAAAGCGCCTGGGTGCGGGGTGCGGACGGGCGACAGTGCATGGCCGCCAAGCTTGGCTTCTGAGCCCGGAACGAAAAAGCCCCCGCCGATGGCGAGGGCCTTTTCAAGACGCGTTTTGCTCCGGGCTCAGCAGCCGGTGCCGTTCAGAACGACGCGCACGGTACGGGCGAGGATCTTGAGATCGGTGCCGAAGGACAGCTGGCGCAGGTAGTCGGTGTCGAACCCGGCCCGCTCGGCGAAGCTCGACTCGTTGCGCACCGAGGTCTGCCAGAAGCCGGTGATGCCCGGGCGCAGCGCGTAATAGGCGGTGCCGGGATAGAGGTCCTGCTGTTCGACCATCATCGGGCGCGGACCGACCAGCGACATGTCCCCGCGCAGCACGTTGAGCAGCTGCGGCAGCTCGTCGAGCGAGGTCTTGCGGATCAGCCGCCCGACCGCAGTGATGCGCGGATCGCGGCGCAGCTTCTGGGCGTGGTTCCACTCGGCGCGGGCCTCGGGATTGCTGGCGAGATAGGTCTCGAGGCGGGAGTCGGCATCGACCACCATCGAGCGCAGCTTGTACATGTAGAAGACGCGGCCATTCCGGCCAACGCGCTTCTGGAGATAGAAGGGCGACTTGCCGTCCAGCGCGATGATCGCGGCGAGGACCATCGTCACGAGCAGCACCGGCAGCGCGCCCAGCAGGACGATGGTGATGTCCAGAATGCGCTTGGCAAGGCGGTCGTAGGAGGCGCCAGTCGGTGCCGCAAAAAGGGCATCGTCGATCAGGGTTTCTATACCGGGGTTCGGCAGCGGCTGGCGAATGTGAATAGTCAATTTGACCTCCTCGAGGCATGTATTGACGGAAACGCAGGCAAGGATGTGCTTTCGGCCGGTCGCAAGCCGCAGCGATCCGGTCCTTCGCGATCATGCGAAGGCTGGGAACGCTCGAGGCGCATCAGGCTTTCAGAAGATTTTCTGGTCCTAACAAGACCGAAGCAAACTCACCATAACTCCCAAGTGGAAGCACCAACCCCCAAGTGCCGTAGTGTGACGAAACTATGTTCTTACTCTCGACGCAAATGGTTATGCATTGCGCCTTAAGTGCGGTCAACTCCATGTTTTTGCCACAATTAAAAGTTGAGCCAACCTTTAGATGACCTGCTCTCGGACCGGCGCATTGGCCACAAATTCGGGCGTCCGGCAGACCGGAGAATGCCGGTGGCGGCGCCGCTATCCGAGCTTTGGCGGCGGCCGTGCAAGGGAGGAGAGGGAGCCGCTGCGGCAACAGCACCCTCGGAAACAGTTCAATCCCCGTTTTCGGCGAACCGGTTTCGAAAATGTAAACAAATGCTCGAAAATGAATGCATCGTCGCGCGAAACTCGCTGCGAAGGGCTGGGGCAATTCGCGCCCTGTCTCTGCGGCTGTCTTCTGGGTCGCATTCGGAAACAATGATTGTGGCGAGGTGCTGCAGGTTTTCGTCTCTCGATCGCCACTGCGGCGCCGGGTTTGCGACGCGGGGCTCACTCGCTTGCCGGCGCGGAGAGGCTTTTCGAGGAGGGCGGGGAGCAACACGCTAAGGGGGAGTGTGGATATTCACGGAATGTTACAAATGCCGCTCTTCAGGTGTGCGGGAGCCCGAATCGCGGCGGTTTGCGGCCCTCAAATCGTCAAACTTGGTCCGAATCGCGCCACATTCTCAGCCGCATTCGGCGAAATGAGGCGGGCACGACCCTCAAGCTTCAGTTGCAAGCCAAGGGGCGCAGGCCTATTTCGGGCCGGTCGGTATCTGTATCGGAAAGGGCCCGTCATGGCGAACCACCTCTACAAAGGCGATCTCCCAGACGGGCTCGATCTTGGCCCGGTCGTGGCGATCGACTGCGAGACCATGGGGCTCGAGCCGCATCGCGACCGGCTCTGCGTGGTGCAGCTCTCGGGCGGGGACGGCAACGCCCATCTCGTGCAGGTGGCGAAGGGCCAGACCGAGGCGCCGAACCTCTGCCGCCTGCTGCGCGACGAGAGCGTGCTCAAGCTGTTCCACTACGGCCGCTTCGACATCGCCGCCATGTACAATGCCTTCGGGGCGCTGGCGGCGCCGGTCTATTGCACCAAGATCGCCAGCCGCATGGTGCGCACCTACACCGACCGGCACGGGCTCAAGACGCTGACTCAGGAGCTGCTGTCGGTCGATATCTCGAAGCAGCAGCAGTCCAGCGACTGGGGGGCCGAGACCCTGACCGAGGCGCAGCGCGACTATGCCGCCTCGGACGTCCTGCACCTGCACAAGCTGCGCGAGGCGCTCGACGGCATGCTCGCCCGCGAGGGCCGCAGCGCGCTGGCGCAGAGCTGCTTCGACTTCCTGCCGACCCGGGCGCTCCTCGATCTCGAGGGCTGGCCGGGCACCGATATCTTCGCGCATTCCTGATCCGATGGCGCGTCGGGGGGACACCTATTCCTATGTGATCGGCTGGCTGAAGATCCTGCTGCCGCTGGTGGCGCTTGCGCTGCTCTCGACCCTCTTCCTCGTCGGGCGTAGCAGCGAGCCGACTGTGAACATTCCCTTCGCCGATCCCGACGGCTCGGACGGACCGGCGCGGCAGCAGATCGTGGCGCCGCGCTATGCCGGGCTGACCGCACGCGGCGATCAGCTGATCCTCACCGCCGACAGTGCCGAGCCTTTGGCCGACGGCATGGACGAGGTTCTTGCGCATCAGCTTGATGCCAGCATCGACATGTCCGACGGCAGCCGTATCACCCTGCGCTCCGACCGCGCGGTGGTCAGCGAAGGCGAGCAGAGCGCCGATCTCGAGGGGGCGGTGCGGATCGAGAGCAGCACGGGCTACCGGATCGACACCGAACGTCTGCGCGCGGCGATGGACCGGATCGAGGCCGAAACCCTCGCACCGGTCTCGGGAGAGGGGCCTGCCGGAACGTTCAAGGCCGGAAAGCTGACCATCACGCCGACCGAAACCGGCGAGGACGTGCAACTGCTTTTCACGCAAGGCGTAAACCTGATATATGATCCGAAAGATCCATAGGGGTTCCAGTATGTTCCGATTTCTGACCATTGCTGCCATGCTCTTCGCCCTCACGGGGCCGGCTCTGGCACAAGGCGCTCAGGTCGCCTTCGGGGGCATGCAGCAGGATACCAGTGCGCCGGTCGAGGTCAGCGCCGACCAGCTTCAGGTCAACCAGTCGGACGGCACCGCGCTCTACACCGGCAACGTGGTGATCGGACAGGGCGAGATGCGGCTCGCGGCGCCGCGGGTCCTCGTGGTGTTCGACGAGGCCGGCAACCGCATCGCGCGGCTCGAGGCGACCGGCGGGGTCACGCTGGTCAGCGGCGAGGAAGCCGCCGAGTCCGAGCGCGCCGATTACGATATCGACGAAGGCACCGTCGTGATGACGGGCAATGTGCTGCTCACGCAGGGGCCGAACGCCCTGACCTCGGAGCGCATGGTCGTGAATCTCGAGGGCGGCACCGCGCAGATGACGGGGCGCGTGCGCACGGTGATCTCGCAGGGCGCGGACGAGCAACAACAGTAATTTCCAGAAGAGTAACGACATTTCGATGGCCCGTCCTGATCTGACCGTGACCGAAGGCGACAGCGGCCTTCGCGTGCGGAACCTGCGCAAGAGCTACAAGAAGCGTGTCGTGATCCGCGACGTCACCCTCGATCTCGACCGGGGCGAGGTGGTGGCGCTGCTCGGGCCCAACGGCTCGGGCAAGACCACGACCTTCTACGCGGTGGCCGGTCTGGTGAACCCCGAGGGCGGCAAGGTCACCATCGACGGGCGGAATGCCACGTGGATGCCGATGTATCGCCGCGCGCGTCTCGGCATCGGCTACCTGCCGCAGGAGATGTCGATCTTCCGTGGCCTCTCGGTCGAGGACAACATCACCGCCGTGCTCGACATCGCCGAGAGCGACCGGCACCGCCGCCGCGAGCGGCTCGAGGAGTTGCTGGGCGAGTTCTCGATCGAACACCTTCGCCGCGCCCCGGCTTTGGCGCTTTCGGGCGGCGAGCGGCGGCGCGTCGAGATCGCCCGCTGCCTTGCGGCCAGCCCCAAGTACCTGCTGCTCGACGAGCCATTCGCCGGGGTCGACCCGATCAGCGTCAACGACATCCGCATGCTGGTCTCGGACCTCAAGACGCGCGGCATCGGCGTGCTGATCACCGACCACAACGTGCGCGAGACGCTGGAGATCGTCGACCGGGCCTATATCCTGCATGATGGCAAGGTGCTGATGTCCGGCACCCCCGCCGAGGTGGTGCAGAACGAGAATGTCCGCCGGGTCTATCTCGGCGAGAACTTCCGGATCGGATAAATCGGATTGTTCCCAGATGGCTGCGCGATTTGACGAGGGTTTGCGACAGATCATTGACAGAACGACCCCGTTTCACGTCAAATATACCCATGACGCAGCGCAGTTTTGCATGCCTGAACGAAGCGCCCCGAGGAGAGGGAAGAAGGGGTCTTTGCTGCAGTTGCCTTGCGTCTCCCATGATCCGACACCAGATCTAACCTGCCAGTAAGGCGGGAACTGTAGTCGGGTCCAAAGAAGAGAAGGAAACAGACATGCGCTATCAGATCACGGGAAAGCAGATCGATATCGGCGAAGCCCTTCAGACTCACGTCAAGAACGAGTTGGGCACCGTCCTGGAGAAATACGCCTTCCGGCCCACGGACGCGACCATCACCTTTTCCAAGAGCGCACATGAGTATATCTGTGAAGTCACGGTACACCTGTCCACCGGCCTGACCTCTTCGGCCAAGGACAAGGCAACCGAGATCTACGCAGCCTTCGACGGTGTATCCGAGAAAGTGGACAAGCAGCTGCGTCGCTACAAGCGCCGCCTGAAAGACCACCACAAGGATCGCGCCGAGCCCGTTGAACTCTTCGGAGCAGCCTCGTATATCCTCGCCGGCGAAGCCGAGTCGCATGACGACGAACCGGACTCGCTGCAGCCGATCATTGTCGCTGAGATGGAGACCCAGATTCCATCGCTGACGGTTGGCGAAGCCGTTATGCAGATGGAGCTGGCCGGGGCCCCCGTCCTGGTCTTCCGCAATGAGAAAAAGGATGGGGTGAACGTCGTGTATCGCCGCGACGACGGCAACATCGGCTGGATCGATCCGTAAGAGATCGTCCATGTCGCGGCCTGAAACGCCCCAGAGCAGACAGTGAAAGGCGGTCTATGACCTTCTTGGAACTTCTGAAACCGCAAGCGGTGAAGGTCGTTGCTGCGGCCAGCAGCAAGAAGCGCCTGATGCATGACATCGCGGATCTGGCCGAAAGCGCTTACGCGCTCTCGGCCCCCTCCGTCGTCGAGGCGCTGATGGAACGCGAAAGCCTTGGCCCTACCGGTGTGGGCCATGGCGTCGCCCTTCCCCACGCTCGCCTGCACGGGCTCGACGAAGTGAAGGGCGTCTTCATTCTTCTCGAGAAACCGGTGGAGTTCGAATCCGTCGATCGTCAGCCGGTCGATGTGGTGCTATCGCTTTTCGCCCCCGCCGATGCCGGGGTCGAGCATCTCAAGGCGCTGGCGCTGGTCTCGCGCACGCTGCGCGACGCGGCGCTGTGCAACAAGCTGCGCGCCAACCCCGACGCCGCCACCCTGCACGCCATCCTCACCGAGGATCGCTCGTCGCAAGCGGCCTGAGCACCGGTCATCGACCGGGTGCGCCCGGTCAGTATGACCTACTCTTCGATATCGTCAGCCCTGCGCGCGGCACGACCCGGGGTCGCCGCGCCTTTGGTGCTGTCGGTGCCCGGAGCGTTCAGCCCCAGTCGCCGAAGCCTAACATAAGGTAGTCGCGCTGATAGGCCTCGCGCGCCGCGCTTTCGAGCTGGTCGTCGTAGATCTGCGCCAGCGCGTAGGGCGCCTGTGTCGGCACGGCGACCGGATCCGGCGGCGCGGCATGGCCGACCTGCATGGCCAGCGCCGGCAGGTAGCTTGTCATTTCGTCCTCGCGCACCAGCATGTCGGGTAGGGTCAGCTCGGCCATACCCTGGAGCGCCTGCGTCTGGCTGGCCCAGTGGCCGTCGATCCGCACCGCGGTCTGCCCGGCGAGGTTGGCCTTGAGGAACTGCAGGAAGGCGGTGAAAGCCTCGCGATGTGCCTCGAGCGTGTAGTCGCTGCCGGGCTCGCCTTCGGGGATCGGCAGATTGTGGGCGCGGCGCAGGGTCTTGCGAATGCCCTTGTAGCTGCCCTTGCCGGTGCTCAGGATCTTCGAGCAGAAGGCATCATGCGCGCGCGCCAGCGGGTGGCGCAGCACGGTGAAGCTGCGGTGAGCCGGGCGCTCGCGTTTCCATTGCCGCAGGCTCTGCTGGTTGAAGTCGCGCACCAAAGCTTCCTCCGGGACCCCGTCGAGCGCGCACATCCAGTTGAGCACCGTCGCCTCGGGGCCGGACTTGAGCGGCATGTAGAGCAGCGGCGTCCGTGCCCCGCCCACGTAGCCCGGCACCGCCGGCCCGCGCCGGGGCTCGAAGTTCGGGGTCCGCGTCAGGTTGAACCGGTCGAGCCGCGCCAGAGCCTGCTCCATCTCGGCAAAGTTCTCGACCTTCTGCGAGATCGGCTCGGGGTTCTGCCGCTTCAGGGCGGTGTTGAGGCTGTCGAGCCGCGAGGTCGCGCCCAGCCAGCGGGCCAGCCCGTTCATCACCGCGACGTCCTGCAGGTCTTCGTAGGCGACGTAGAATGCCGTTTGCCCCGTGGTCTGAAGCGCGTTCATCAGCGTCACCTGAAATGCCTGCAACGCTTCGAGATGAGCCTCGAACTCGGCGGCGTCGAACTGCGCCTTGGCATCCTTGCGCTTCTTGACGTTGGTCAGCTTCCACTGCCCCGTGGCCTGCGCGATCTTCCAGCTGACATAGCTGTCGACAGGGTTGCGGGTGAGAATGATCTTGGCGCAGCGTTCGTCCTCGAGGATCGCGGGCAGGATGCGCGGGTCGTGATCGTGGAAAAAGCGGAACCCGGCGAGCCCGTCCTCGTGACTGCGAATCTCTTTCAGGAGCCCCGCGGGGTCGCGGTCGCGTTCAGCCTGGGTGATGCCGAGCACATCCTGGGAATTCGGGTATCCGATGAAATGCGGATTGAAGACCTCGCCAAGGCAGCTCAACCCGTCGAAGGCATTGAGGTTGGCCTCGAGGAAATTCGAGCCGGTCCGCATCTCGGCGAAGACCACGAAACTATCGAAACGGTCGGACATGGCGGGCCTATTTCTTCACGAGATACGGTTTGCGCGCGGCGCGGCGCGAATTGCGCGGGGCGTGTTCCACCGGGAAATCGCCCATCAGGTAGGGGTGCATCCCCTGGTTCTTGAGGTTCTGCAGGAACCGGCCGAAGCCGCTGAGATCCTCCATCACCGGCGCCTCGGCAAGGCGGCGATGCGGCTTCTGTCCGATCTCGTCGATGACGATCTGCAGCGGCTCCATCGGGGCTTCGATGAACTCGGCCATGGTCCAGATCCGGATCCGCGCCTTGGCCTCGGGCGAGCGCAACTGGTCGAGCATCTTGTGCTCGACCTTCTGCAGCAGCGCGGCCTCGGCGCGCAGGTCGGCGAAATTGGCGTTCGACTTGAACAGCGGCACCGCCCAGGCGCCCGAGATCACGTTGATCTGGGCATTGGGATCGCGGGCCATGTCCCAGATGATCTTGGGGTTGTCATGGGGCCCGTATTGAAAGCACTGCCGCTCGCCGCGCGTGTTCCACAGCAGGTTGGTGAGAAACGCCTTGGGATTGGCATCTCGCAGCGCGGCATTGTCCGACAGCGCGCCGTTCAGAACGCATTGTCCGCCGGCGAACTCGGCCCGCTCGGGGCCGAAGAGATGGCCGTGGACCTGCGCGCCGGTGGCGCGGGCGAGCCAGCTTTCGAACTCCTTGAACAGGTCCGAGAAACCCTGAAAGACGGAATACTTGCCTGCGGTCAGCCCGTTCTCCCAGCCGTAATTGGGAAAGCGCGACTGCATGTAGAGCCCGGTGCGGCCCCGGGTCCGGCGGTCCACGGCCTTGGCGAAGATGCGGTCGATCTTGCCGGGGTTGGGCTCCTGCCGGTTCTGCGCCGCTTCTGGGTGGTCCAGGAACGCGTCGTAGAGCCGCTCTGCATGGGGCCAGATCTTGCGCGCCACGAAGCAGTCCGAGCGGCGGAGCAGCTGCAGGTGATCGTCGTAGAAGATGTGCGGCTTGCCTTGGAAGTCGAACTTCGACAGCGTCAGAGAGCGGCTCTCGATGCTGGTGGAGTAGAGCCGCGCGAGGGTCTGGAAATAGCTCTCGTCCGGGATCCAGACGCGCTTGAAGTAGCGGTCGAACTTGCGCCGCTCAGGGTCCTGCAGGATCGCCGAGAGGGTCTGCCGGGTGAGGCACCACCACTGGCTGCCCATATGCGGCACGACGCCCTTGGGAATGCGGCGGCGAAAGCCGATCCGGCGCTGCAGCTCGACATAGCGGTCGAAAAGATAGCGGTTCTTGCGCCACGAGAACGGGAAGAACAGGGTGAAGCGCTCGTGGTCGAGCCCGCCGACCGTCCAGGGGACATCGGCGGTGGTGGCGCTTTCGATGAAATCGGTGCGCGGGCGCTCATCGAGATACTCGATCAGCTCCTCGATCGGGCGCAGCGGCAGGCAGGAGCCGGAGGTCAGGTAGACATGGCGCACGCCCGGATAGCCCTCGAGCATCAGCTCCGAGGCATCCTGGCTCGCCGCCACCAGCCCCCAGGTGCCCCATTCGCAGCGATGACGCTTGGAGAACCGCACGTTGGGCTCATCGGCGAGGCTGCGCACGAAGCCGTCATAGACCCTCCGGGGCACCATGCTGTCGACATGGATCACCACCGGGCAGCCGGCACGGGTCCAGTGCCGGGCGACCTGTTCGGCGCGGCCGAGCGCGGTGTGCACCAGCATCACGATGCCGACGCTCATGCCCAGTTCCCCTTGGACATCAGGCCGAGGATCTCGAGCTGGCGCCAGTTGATGTATTTCTCGGACCACTTGCACCAGAGCTCGGGGTTGTCGCGGATGCCGGCGGCATAGGCGAGATACTCGGTCGAGCCGGCGTAATGCTCGCGCCGGTTCAGCTCTTCCTCGGCCTTGGCGCCGAACGTGTCGAGGAACTTGGTGTGCAGCAGCAGGCCGCTGGCCTTCTCGCCGCCCCACTCGTCATAGACGGCGTTGAGCCCGCGCGGCAGCAGCATGTGGGTCGAGCTGACATAGGTGTAGCGTCGGTCCCATTTCACCAGCGGGATCTTGTTCAGCGCCGGCGCCCGCTCTGGGCGGTCGGGAAAGAACACCCGCGCCCGGGGCCCGCCCTGGATCCACAGATTGCCGAAGCGCTTGTTGCGGCTGATCGTGTAGTTGCCGGCATCGAACCACGACGCGATCTCGAGCGGGTTCTGGCCGCGCTCGTAGGGCTGCGCGTCGATCCGGCCCTTGGGATACATGTCGAGCAACATGGCCGAGAAGCTCTTGATCGACGAGGCATCGAGCCAGTCGGTCAGGGCGCGCAGGGGCCGGGTGTCGCAGAACGGATAGAGAAAGAACTCGTCAGGATCGACGGTCAGCGCCCAGTGGCCATGGGCATACTTGCGCAGCAGGAAGTTGATCCAGTCCATGCCGAAGCGCGAGCGCTTGTAGCTGCCCCGACTGCTCCAGACCGAGACATCCTCCTGCCGGGAGAGGTAGTCGAGCGAGCCGTCGGTGCTGTCATTGTCGACGAAGAAGAAGTGGTTCACCCCCATGTCCCGGTAATATTCCAGGAAATAGGGCAGGCGGATGCCCTCGTTGCGCTGGGTGCAGAACACCAGCAGGTCGCTCGAGCGGAGCTTGTCGGTCCGGTTGGTGACCGGCATGAGTTCGCGGCTCTTGCGCAGGGCGCGAATGCGCCAGAGCTTGCGCTGAAGCCTCAGCCGGTATGACTGCCATGCACCCACTGTGCGCCCTCGTCAGGCCGGACGGTCCGGCCCCGTTCCCCCGCGGCTATCAGATCAGGGTTAAGACGGTCTTGAAGTGCGCATCCCAGCTTGGCGGGGCGAATGCCGCCGCAGCGTTTGGTGCCACGCCCCGTCCTGCCCGGTGATCCTCGGCCATCGTTCTTATCAACTGGGTCCAAAGATACCGCTCCGTCACAGGAGCGTAAACGGGAATATCCCCAAGCCCTTCGCGCAGCACCGAAAGGTTGCTCGCAAGCACCGGCACCCCCAGTCCTGCGGCCTCCAGCGGGGGCAGACCGTAGCCTTCGGCGAGGCTCGGGAACAGCAGCCCGGCGCTGCCCTTCAGCAGCGCCGCGACCTGCCCGTCATCGAGGCCCGGCAGTTCGTGCACGCCGGCGATGCCGGCATCGAGCCGGGCGAAGATGGCATCGTTGTTCCAGCCGCGGCTGCCGCAGATCAGCAGATCGGCGGCCGGTTGCTCCTGCTCCCAGATGTCGATCAGAAGCGCGTGGTTCTTGCGCGGCTCGATGGTGCCGAGCGCGACGAAATAGGGGCGGCCGGTCCACGGCCCGTCCGGGGGGCTGGTCGGCACAGGCAGGTCGACGCCGAGATGCGCGACGACGCTTTGTGCCGCGCTGTCGGGCAGGTGTCGGCGCAGGTCGCGCTCGGTCTGCTTCGAGTTGCAGATCACCAGATCCGCATGGCGCCCGACCCGCGAGAGGAAGCCCGCGAAACGCTCGGGAATGCCGGGGCGCTGGTGCTCTGGCACATCCAGCGGCAGCGTGTCGTGCAGCAGGACGGCGATGCGGCTGCCGGGCACGCCGCGCAGCGCCGCAATGGTGTGGTCGGTCAGGTTGGTGTGGCCGGTGTTGAGGTAATGGGTGTCGGCGGGCAGGTGCGTGCGGAGCATCGCGCCGAGCCCGCGCGGCAGGCAGCGGCCCACGGCCACGGAGCGCAGCGCGCGTTCGGCCCCGGCACGCCCGGGATCGAGCTTGCGCAGCCGTGCCAGAAGATCGGGGGCGGGCCAGTCGCCGCCATCGATGCGGCGCTTCAGTTCGGCGCAGCCACGCTGGTCCAGCAGCAGGTAGCCCAGAGAACTGCGCACCAGCCCAAAGAGCGGGCCGGTGCGCAGCAGTTGCCTCAGATAGGCGTATTCAACCCGGTCGATCCCCGTGAAGGGTCGCCCGGCGCGCGAGACGAGGCGCGTCAGATCCAGAAGGCGCGGGGGCGGATCAGCCCTCGTAATGTCCATTCTGGTGCCAGCGCCATGCGTCGGCGATCATCTGCGGCATGGTCGAGCGATCCGGCGTCCAGCCGAGCTCGGCGGCGGCGCGGGTCGAGCCCGAGACCAGCTTGGTGGCGTCACCGGCTCGGCGCGGGCCCTCGGAGTAGGGCACCTCGCGGTTGGTCACCGCGCCCGAGGCGTCGATCACCTCGCGCACCGAGAAGCCCTTGCCGGTGCCAAGGTTGAACACACGGCTCTCCTTACCGTCCTGCAGCCACTTCAGGCCCAGCACATGCGCATCGACGAGGTCCATCACGTGGACGTAGTCGCGGATGCAGGTGCCGTCGGGCGTGTCGTAATCGGTGCCGTTGATGGTCAGTGCGGGGCGCTTGCCGTCGATCGCCTCGAGCATCACCGGGATCAGGTGGGTCTCGGGGCGATGATGCTCGCCCACCTCGCCCTCGGGATCGGCACCGGCCACGTTGAAGTAGCGGAAGATCACCGATTTCAGGCCGTAGGCGGCACCGAAATCGCGCAGGATGTCTTCGACTGCACGCTTGGAGGCGCCATAGGCATTGAGCGGCTCCTGCGGCGTGCCCTCGTCGAGCACCACGTTGTCATGCTCGCCATAGGTGGCGCAGGTCGAGGAGAATACGAAGTTCAGGCAGCCCGCCGCGGTGGCGGCCTCGATCAGCGTCAGCGAGCCCTCGACGTTGTTGCGCCAGTAGCGGCCCGGCTCCGACATCGCCTCGCCGACCTGGCTGAGGGCGGCGAAATGCATCACCGCCACCGGTTGGTACTGCGCGAACACCGCGTCGAGGCGGGACCGGTCCGACAGCTCGCCCTGCTCGAACGGGCCGAACTTGACGGAGTCCTTCCAGCCGGTGACGAGGTTGTCATAGGTCACCGGCGTGAAGCCGGCGGCCTTCAGCGCCTTGCAGGCGTGCGAGCCGATATAGCCCGCACCCCCGGTTACCAGTACATTGGACATGTTTCGGTCTTTGCCCGCTTATTGCGCGGCCTTGCGGGCCGAAACCACCTCGTGGAGGTAGGCTTCGAGATCGTCGCGCAGATCGTCGCGCGACAGGCCGAAGGCGACGGTGGCCTGCAGGAAGCCCGCCTTGGAGCCGCAGTCGTAGCGCTGGCCGTTGAAGCGGTAGCCATAGACGCCTTCGTCGCCATTGATCTCCTTGGCGATGGCATCGGTGAGCTGGATCTCGCCGCCGGCGCCGGTGGTCTTGGCGTCGAGGTTCTCGAGGATCTTCGGCGACAGGATGTAGCGGCCGATCACCGCGAGGTTCGACGGTGCCTCGCCTGCCTTGGGCTTCTCGACCATGCCCTTGACCGAGACCATCGAGCCCATGTCTTCCTGCACGTCGAGGATGCCGTAGGCCGAGGCCTTGTCGGCAGGCACTTCCATCGCAGCGACCATGTTGCCGCCGGTTTCCTGATAGGCTTCGACCATCTGCTGAAGGCAGGGCTTGTCGGCTGCGATGACGTCATCGGGCAGCATCACCGCGAAGGGTTCGTCGCCGATCAGGCGGCGGGCGCACCACACTGCGTGGCCGAGACCCAGCGCCTTGTGCTGGCGGATATAGGCGATCTCGCCCGAGTCCATGTAGGTGTCCTTGAGAACGCCAAGCAGCTTGTCCTTGCCCTTGGCTTCAAGCTCCTGCTCGAGCTGCGGTGCGTGGTCGAAATAGTCCTCGAGCGCGCTTTTTCCGCGCGAGGTGACAAAGATGAATTCCTTGATGCCGGCGGCGCGGGCCTCGTCGATGGCGTATTGCACCAGCGGTCGGTCGACGAGGGTCATGATCTCCTTCGGGACCGACTTCGTGGCCGGAAGAAAACGTGTTCCGAGACCCGCCACCGGGAAGATCGCCTTGGTGACCTTGTTGCTCATAATGTCCTGCTCCTAAAATCGTGACGCGACGTTGACACGCCCGCGTGGTCTTCGTCTGATTCTGTACCATGTAAGGCCTAGAGCGGAAACTAGGCAAATTCGCGACAACTCCCTCGTAGATTGAGTGATTGCGGTGCCTTATATTCGGTCTTTGTTGTCGCGAACGGGTGCAACACGGGCAGCTTCCGACCGCAGACGATCCTCGAAACTGTGCAGTTGGATCACTGGACCGACGCGCTCGCTGCGGCCCCAGAGCCCGCCGATCTGCTCCCAATATCCGTCCGCATGAAACCTGAGCGTGTGAAAGAGGGCCGTGTGAGAGAACCGGTAGGCGCTGACGATCTCACCATCCGCGGCGTAGCGGGCGGCGTCTCGGCGCATGGCCGCACGGTTCCAGACCCGTCCGGAGAGCACGCGGCGAGGCGCGCCGGCGCGGCCGGGATAGGCGAGAAACGGCAGGCGCGCCTCGGGGATCGGCGGCAGGTTGCCGAACGGCCTTGCGAGCCCTTCGGTCCAGCCACGGTCGAGGCTGCGCATCAGGCGCACGACGTCGTCCGGGCCGAGCGGGCCACGCTGCAGAAAGCGCAGCAACCGGTGGCGCTGTGCATCGCGCAGGGCCAGCCACGCCATGCGACGCTCGGCTTCGGGGCAGTGCTTGGCGAGGAAGACGGCGAGCGAGGCGCCGATCTCGGTGAGGTCGCGCGGGCTGCGGTCGGCGGCGCGGCGCGAGCTCTCGGCATAGCCGTGATGCACCTCGGCCAGCGGCACCACGGCCACGGCATGACCCGCGGCGGCGTGGCGCATGTCGAGATCTGTCTCGTCTAGGAAGAAGCGGAAGGCCGGGTCGAAGCCGCCCATCTCGGCCAGCACGCTGCGCCGATGCGCCATGTTGGTGCCCTGCAGCTTTATCGCGACACCGGGGCGGCCATGCAGGATGCGCGGTTCCGTGCCTTCGATGGGCAAGTCGCGCTCCTGTGCGCGGGCCGTGACGCCCTGCGCCCGCCACTGGTACTCGATGCCGTTGCGCCCACGCACATAGCCGCCCGCCGCCGCCACCTGTGGATCGGCGAAGGGGGCGCAGAGATGCGCGAGCCATGTCGGCTCGGGCACCGCGTCGTCGTCGAGGAAGGCGATCACCTCGCCGGCGGCCTCGGCGATGCCGAGATTGCGCGCCGCCGAGATGTTGGGCGCGTCGAAGGCGACAAGCCTGATCCGGTCCGCATCGGGGCGGGCGGCAACCGTGGCAACGCCCTCCGGGCAGGCCACCACGATCACCTCGTAGGCCGGATAATCGAGCTGGGCGACGCCGGTCAGGCAAAGCGACAATGCGCCGGGGCGGCCCCGGCTCACGATCACAACGCTGACCGGGAGCGCGCCCACCGACGCGTCAGCCTTCCTTCAGCTCCACGCCCGGGGCGTAGGCGATGAAGAACGGGTTGGCGAATTCCGGCTTGCCGTAGGCCAGCGGGGTGTGGTCGTCGAAGCGCACGACCCGGCCGCCGGCACCGCTGAGCACGGCGTGACCTGCGGCGGTGTCCCACTCCATGGTGCGGCCGAGGCGCGGATAGAGATCCGCCTCGCCGGTGGCCACGAGGCAGAACTTCAGCGACGAACCGGCGCTCTTGGAATCGCTGACCTGGTACTTGTTGATGTAGTCGTCGGTGGCCTCGTCGCGGTGCGACTTGGAGGCCACCACCATCAGCGCGCTGTTGTCCGCGTCCGAGACCTTCATCGGCGTGGTCTCACCCACCGTCTCCTTGTCGAAGGGGCCGGTCTCTTCGACCGAGGCGCCGGTGGCGGTGGTGTAGAACATGCGGCCCTTGGCGGGGGCATAGACCACGCCGCGGGTCGGCACGCCTTCTTCGACGAGCGCGATGTTCACGGTGAAATCGCCGCGGCGCTTCACGAACTCCTTGGTGCCGTCGAGCGGATCGACGATCAGGAAGGTCATCACCTCCTGGGTGTGGCTGTCGGCCTGTTCCTCGGTGACCAGAGCGACGTCGGGAAAGGCTTCGCGCAGGCCGGCGGAGATCAGCGCGTCGGCGGCCTCGTCGGCCTCGGTGACCGGGCTGGCGTCGGATTTCGACTTCACCTCGAAATCGTCGCTTTCGTAAATCTCCATGATCTTGTCGCCGGCTTCCAGGGCGAGGCGGCGCATGACCCGAACAAGAGTTTCGTAATTCAAAGTGGTTCTCCTTTACCGCGGCGGCGCAATGTTTGCGTTGGCAGCCACGAATCCTTATGCTTTCCTCAACCAAGATGGGCAAGAAAGACCCGTCGCACCCGCCGGCACCGGAGCAGTTTTGCCATGTTTCAGACCACGAAGCCGCGCTCGCGGCTGGGTTCCGCGCTCTACATCTCAGAGTTGATCTACCACAATTCGGTACGCGCTGTCCGCCGGACCCATGGCAACGCCTTCATGGCGATCTTCATGAACATGCTGCAGACCATCATCTTCGTGCTGGCCTTCTACTTCATGTTCCAGATCCTGGGCATGCGCAGCACCGCGATCCGCGGCGATTTCATGATATACATCATGACCGGCGTGTTCCTCTACATGACCCATACCAAGACGCTGAGCGCGGTGGTGGGCTCGGAGGGGCCGGCCAGCCCGATGATGCAGCACGCTCCGATGAACACCGCCATCGCCATCGCCTCGGCGATGCTGAGCACGCTCTACATCCAGATCCTCAGCCTCGTGTTCATCCTCTTCATCTACGATGTGGCCTTCAATCCCTTCGTCATGCAGGAAATCCACGATCCCATCGGCTGCATGGCGATGATCCTGCTGTCGTGGTTCTCGGGCGCGGCGATCGGCATGGTGTTCCTTGCCGCCAAGCCGTGGTTCCCGACCCCGGTGCAGATCCTCTCGACGGTTTATCAGCGCGCCAACATGATTGCCTCTGGCAAGATGTTCGTGGCAAACACGCTGCCCAGCTACATGCTGGTGATGTTCGACTGGAACCCGCTGTTTCACACCATCGACCAATCGCGCGGCTATGCCTTCGTCGACTACAACCCGCGCAACTCCGATTGGGAATATGCGCTTTACCTGTCGCTGGTTCTCATCATGATCGGTCTTATGGGAGAATTCTACACGCGCAAGCACGCCTCGGCGAGCTGGAGCGCGCGGCGGTAAAGCCCGCCTGCCACGGGGCCGACCCGCGAGTTCGAAAGTCTCAAAGGAGGGTATCCGATGTTCAGATCCGTACTGTTCTGCCTGGCGATCTGCCTCGCTGGCGCGAGCGCCGCGCAGGAGGCACCCGCGCTCTATGATGTTACCGGCGTGGCGAGCGACGATCACCTCAACATCCGCGCCGAGCCCGAGGCCGGGGCCGCGCAGATCGGCACGCTCGCGCCCGACGCCACCAATATCGAGATCACGGCCATCAACGAGGATGGAACCTGGGGCCGGCTCAATACCGGCGAGGGCAGCGGCTGGGCGTCGCTCTCGTTCCTCGAGATGCAGCCGGGCAGCGCCATGCCCGATGCCGCCGAGGTGGGCTGCTTCGGCACCGAGCCGTTCTGGAGCTACCGGGTCGACCCGGACAGCATCGCGAGCTGGTCCGAGCTGGGAGAGGATCCGGTGACCCTGCTGGCGGGCGACACCCGGCGCGTCGATGCCGGGCTGCACCCATTCGTGTCGGTGGCGGCTGCACCTGACCTTCAGGCCATCCTCGTAATGTCTCCGAAATTCGCCTGCAGCGATGGCATGTCCGACCGGCTCTACGGGCTGGGGGCCACGCTGGTGCTGACCGGCAAGGTCAGCCGCGCGGTCACCGGCTGCTGTATGCTGACCGCGAACTGAGAACAGCCCGGCGGATCCATGCGAAAAGACCCCGGCGGGTGCCGGGGCCTTGCAGGCGGGTTTCAGGTCGCGATCAGTTCACCGACTTGCTGTCGACCACGTCCTTTTCCAGCGCCGGAGTGCCGGAGGCGCGGGCGATTTCGATCCGGCGCGGCTTCAGGGCCTCGGGGATCTCGCGCTTGAGGTCGATATGCAGCATGCCGTTCTCGTGCACCGCGCCGGTCACGCGCACATGGTCGGCGAGGGTGAAGCGGCGCTCGAAGGCGCGGGTGGCGATGCCGCGGTGCAGGTAGCTGCGGGCCTCGTCCTCCTCGGCCTTGCGGGCCGACACAACGAGCTGATGCTCTTTCACCTCGACCGAGAGATCGTCATCGGCGAAGCCTGCCACGGCGATCGAGATGCGGTAGGCATCGGCGGCGGTCTTCTCGATGTTGTAGGGCGGGTAGGTCGGCTGGGCGACGTCGCTGGTCAACGCCCGGTCCATCAGGTCGGCGATCTGGTCGAAGCCGACGGTTGCGCGATAAAGCGGTGCGAAATCAAAGTGACGCATGGGTCATCCTCCATTGAGCGATACCATATGTGATGCGCCTTCCCGGCATGGGACAGGCGGCTTGAACGCACCGGAGCCCTGTCTCAGGCACTCCGGATAGCTCTTAATTGGGGAGGCGATTTCGAGCTTTCAAGACCTTCGGCTCAGGGCTTCACGAAGCGCGCGCCGATGCCGTCGCGGTTGCTGCCGCCGACGGTGATCCGGCGTGCGCCGGAGGTCACCTTGGGGCGCGCGTCCTCGCGGTTGAGGCGCTGCCGCAGCTCGGAAACCAGAGCCGGCAGGCTCGGGCCGAAGGCCTCGCCGCCAGCGTTGCCCGAGGAGATCACCGACAGGATGCGCAGCCGTGCGTTCTCGCGCACGAAGACTGGCGCCCCCGACGATCCGAAGGTCACGTCGCAGTCGAACCCGAGGATGTCATCGCGGTAGCGCTCGGTGAGTTCGCAGTCCGGCTGGCGCGAGAGCACCTCCTCGCGGCCGCGTCCGTAAGAGACCACGCTCACGCCGGTGCCCGGCGAGGGGGTCTCGTGGATGCGGAAGGGATCGGCCTCGGCGCTCGAGACCGGCTGTTCCAGCTTGAGCAGCGCGACATCGGTCGCGACCGCCGTGCCGGAGGTCATCGACCCGCCAGCGGCCAGCTCGGCGGCGTAGCGCTCGGGCACGGCCCAGCGCTCCACCCGGCGTTCGGTGATGGCGCTGCCGTGGTGATAGCCGGCACGGAAGGTCATGCCACGGGCCGGGTAGGGCTGGCGCGTGGCGGTGTCGTAGACGCAATGCGCAGCGGTGAGCACGAGATCGCGGCCGATCAGGGCGCCGGTGCAGAAGCCTTGGGGCATGTCGAGCCGGCCCACTGCCTCCCAGCCGAGCATGTCGCCACGGCTTTCCATCACGTCGAACACGGCGCGGCTCTGCGCGTGCGCAGCCGCGGACAGGCTGGCGAGCGCGATGCCGGCAGCGGCGAGATATCTTACGGCGTTATGAATTTTGCCCCCGTTTCCCGCCGCATTCCGGCGTCGAGTGTCTGGCGGACCGCGTCGGTGTCCAGCGCGGCGCGCAGTGGCGCCAGCGCGCCCTCGATCTCGGCGCCAAGAGCCACCGGGAGGCCATCGGCCTCGGCCTTGGCCGAGATCACCGAAACGATGACCGGCGCGTCCTCGGGGCCCGAGAAAACCGGAGAGCCGGAGGCGCCGAAATCGACCTCGCAGGACAGCACCATCATGCGGTTCTGCAGGTCGAGCACACCGCAGAGCCCCTGCAGCGAGGGTGCCTCGGAGCGGTCATGGGCGTAGGAGACCACGCTCACCTCGCTGCCGACCGCCGGGTGCGGCCCGGTGGCGAAGGGCCGGATGGTGGTGTTGCGGATCGGCAGCTGCAGCTCGATCAGCGCAACGTCGCTGCTGACGCGGTGGCCGTCCTTCGGCGCGGTGAAATCATAGGAGGGATGCGCAACCGCCCGGCGCACCCGGCGATAGGCGGCGGCGCGGCCATTGCGCCAGCCGGCAAGGAACTGGATCTTCTCGGCCGGGATGCGCGCGCCGGTCTCGGCATCAAACAGGCAATGCGCGGCGGTCAGCACCAGATCCGGCGCGATCAGCGCCCCGGTGCAGAACGCCTTTCCCGCCAGCTCGAGCCGGCCCACGGCCTCCCACGGGCGGCCGTCTTCGCGGCTTTGCATCGAAAACAGACTGCCATCCGCCCATGCGGGACCAGACAGGCAGATCAAAAGGACTGCCAGAAATAGACGCACCGAGACTTCCCCTTCTCACGCCCTTCAGGGGTACCGGCGGTGTTTGTCAAAAATTGGGCGCAACCGCGCCGGGCAGGAGCCCCGGCGTTACTCCGCCAAGGCCCGCGGTTTCGGTCCGCCGGTGGCCCAATCGAGCAGTTCGACCGTATGCACGACCGGCACCCCGGTGCCCGAGCCGATCTGCATCATGCAGCCGATATTGCCGGCGGCGATGATGTCGGGCTGCTTGGCCTCGAGCGTGCGCACCTTGCGCGCCTTGAGCTGGCCCGAGATCTCGGGCTGCAGCAGGTTGTAGGTGCCGGCGCTGCCGCAGCACAGGTGGCTGTCGGCGGGTTCCACGACCTCGAAGCCCGCGCCTTTCAGCAGCGCCTTGGGATGGGTCTTGATCTTCTGACCGTGTTGCAGCGAGCAGGCGGCGTGATAGGCCACCCGGATCGGCCCGCTGCCCTCCGCGCCGGTGGGCTCGGCCATGTCGGTGCCGGCGATCTCGGCCTTGGCGAGGTTGCGCGCGGTGACGTCTGCCTCGGGCATCAGCTCGGCCAGCAGCTCTGAGATGTCGCAGGCCAGCTCCGAAACCCGTGCCGCATCGCCGGCCAGCGCCGCGTCGGTGCGGAACATGTGGCCGTAATCCTTCACCGTGGTGCCGCAGCCCGAGGTGTTGATCACGATGGCATGAAGACCGTCACCGTCGATTTCGGCGCACCAGGCGCGGATGTTGCGCGCCGCCGAGCCGTGGCTCTCGTCCTCGCGCCCCATGTGATGGGTGAGCGCGCCGCAGCAGCCGGCGCCCTTGGCCACCACCACCTCGCAGCCCAGCCGGGTCAGCAGCCGGATGGTGGCGTCGTTGATATCGGTGTTGAGCGCCTTCTGCGCGCAGCCGGTCATCAGCGCCACCCGTTTGCGGCGCGGGGCCTCCGGCGCGAAGCTCTGAGGGTCGTCGTTGCGGCTCACCGGCGGGATGGTTTTCGGCGTCATCTCGAGCATGGCGCGCAGGCGCGGGTCAGGCAGCAGGCGGGCGAAGGGGCGGCCGAGCTTGGCTCCGGCCAGCGCCGCGCGGAACCGCATCGGGTGCGGGATGATGCGCGCCAGCAGCCAGCGCAGCGCGCGGTCGCTCCACGGGCGCTGGTAGTTCTGTTCGATATAGGCGCGGGCGTGGTCGACAAGGTGCATGTAATGCACCCCCGAGGGGCAGGTGGTCATGCAGGCGAGGCAGCTCAGGCAGCGATCGATATGCTTGACGGTCTTGGCGTCGGGCACGCGTTCGTTCTCGAGCATGTCCTTGATCAGGTAGATCCGCCCCCGCGGGCTGTCGAGCTCGTCGCCCAGCACCTGGTAGGTCGGGCAGGTGGCGGTGCAGAAGCCGCAATGCACGCAGGCGCGCAGGATCTCGTTGGCGCGCTCGGTGCCGGGGTCTTGAAGCTGCTGGTCGGTGAAATGGGTCTGCATGGAACTCTCAGGAGGTCATCATCCGGGCGGTTGCGAGCCCGAACCAGGGAAGGGGAGTGGCGCAGAGGCCGAGGATCGCGATGGCGCGGCGCGGGGCAGGGGCGGTCACGTGGCGCCGCAGGGTCAGTGCCATCATCGCAACTGCAAGCACCCAGGCAAACCACATCAGCGCCAGCGAAGACGCCGGCGCCGAGGGCTGCAGCACCAGCGCCAGCAGCGCGCTCGCCACCACCGCCAGCGCCAGCGCAAGCCGCGCCGTCAGGCCAGAGACCAGCCGCAGCAGCAGCGCGTAGGCCAGCGGACCGGCCACGAAGCACAGCGCGAAGGCGACGAAGGCGGCGGAACTCATGCCATCAGTCCGGGATTGAGCAGGCCCTTGGGGTCGAAACGCGCCCGCAGACCTGCGCTCAGCGCTGCCACCGGCGCGGGCTCGGGCTGAAAGGTCGGCACATCGCCGCTGGCGCGCACCGCCGTGGCATGGCCGCGGAACCCCGCGCCAAGCCTGTCGCGCGCGTCGGTGCCCTCGGGCAGCAGCGCCCAGATCAGCCCGCCGCCCCAGTCGAAGACCAGCGAATCGGCACCCAGCGTCGCGGCCAGCGCAGGCGCCTCGGACGGCGTGCAGGAGATCCGCCAGACATCGCCCGGCCGGCCGTGGAACGCCTCGACATCGCGGACCGCTTTCCAGAGCGCCGCCCCGCGGGCCTCGTCAGTTTCCACCAGCGGCTGGTGCCGGGCGAAGAGCTCGGAAAGCCGCCCGCCGCGATAGGCCACCGACTCGGCAAAGCCCTCGATCCGCACCAGCGTCAGCGGAGAGCCCTCCGGCCCCTCGGGCAGATGCGCCGCGCCGCTCACATCAAACGGCGAGCCAAGCGCCTGCGACAGAACCGGCACCGCCTCCTCCGGGCTCAGCCCGGCCAGCACCAGCGTCGCGGTGGCAGCCGGTTTGGGCAGCACCTTGAAGGAGATCTCGGTCATCACGCCCAGCGTGCCCCAGCTGCCCGCCATCAGCTTGACGAGGTCATAGCCGGTGACGTTCTTCATCACCCGGCCGCCATTGCTCACCACGCGGCCCGCACCGTCGACGAAGCGCACGCCCAGCATGAAGTCGCGGCAGGCGCCCGCCTGCACCCGGCGCGGCCCCGAGACGTTCGCCGCCGCCACGCCGCCGATGGTTGGCGCGCCTTCGGTGCCCAGCAGTCCGCGATGGTCCATCGGCTCGAAGGCCAGCCGCTGGCCCTCGCTCTCGAGCGCAGCCTCGATCTCGGCCAGCGGTGTGCCGGCCTTGGCGACCAGCGTCAGCGCGCCCGGCTCGTGCAGCACGATGCCCGACATCGCCCCGGTCTCCAGCAGCTCGCCGGCGCTCCTCCCGACCGCGCGGGTGCCGCCGCCGCGCACCCTCAGCGGGCCGCTCGCGGCTCTGATCATCTCGGCCAGCTCGGTCTCTGTCTCAGGTCTCATGGTCTTCTCTGGTTCAAAAATACCTCGGGGGAGTCCGCGCCGCGCGCGGACGGGGGCAGCGCCCCCGGCTATTCGGCTGCCACCGCGCGCCGCGCTTCGGACACCGCGAGCGGGAACACCTTGGCGGGGTTCAGCAGCCAGCCCGGATCGAAAACATCCTTCACCGCCATCTGCGCCTCGAGATCCGCGGGCGCATATTGCACCGTCATCAGGTCGCGCTTCTCGATGCCCACGCCGTGCTCGCCGGTCAGGCAGCCGCCGACCTCGACGCAGAGCTTCAGGATTTCCGCCCCCAGCGCTTCGCATTTCTCGAGTTCGCCGGGCTGGTTGGCGTTGAACAGGATCAGCGGGTGCATGTTGCCATCGCCGGCGTGGAACACGTTGGCCACCTCGAGCCCGACCTCGCGCGACAGCTCACCGATGCGGCGCAGCACCTGCGGCAGGGCCGAGACCGGGATCGTGCCATCGAGGCACATATAGTCGTTGATCTGCCCCATGGCGCCGAAGGCGCTCTTGCGGCCGAGCCAGATGCGACCGGCCTCGTCGGCGTCCTGCGCCTCGCGCAGCTCCACCGGATCGTGGCGGCGGGCAATCTGGGTGATCAGTCCGAGCTGTTCGGCGATCTCGGCCTCCGAGCCCTCGACCTCGACGATCAGAAGCGCCTCGCAATCGGGATAGCCCGCCTTGGCAAAGGCCTCGCAAGCCACGATGCAGGGCCGGTCCATGAACTCGATCGCCACCGGCAGCACGCCCGCCTTGATGATGTCCGAGACGCATTCGCCCGCCACCTCGTTCGAGTTGAACGCGATCAGCACCGGGCGCGCCCCCTCGGGCTTGCGCAGGATCCGCAGGGTGGCTTCCGTCACCACGCCAAGCTGGCCTTCCGAGCCGCAGACGAGCCCCAGCAGATCGAGCCCGCCGGGATCGAGATGCGCGCCGCCAAGCTCGATTACCGTGCCGTCCATCAGCACCATGGTGACGCCCAGCAGGTTGTTGGTGGTGACGCCGTATTTCAGGCAATGCGCGCCGCCCGAGTTCATCGCGATATTGCCGGCGATGGCGCAGGCCAGCTGCGACGAGGGGTCGGGGGCGTAGAAGAAATCCTCTTCCTCGACGGCGCCGGTGACGCTGAGATTGGTGCGTCCGGTCTGCACCCGGATGAAGCGGTTGTCGTAATCGGTCTCGAGCACCTCGTTCATCCGCGCCACGCCGAGAATCACCGAATCCGCCGTCGGCAGCGCGCCCCCGGCCAGCGAGGTGCCGGAGCCGCGCGGCACCACCGGCACGCCCTCCTCGTGGCAGATGGTCAGAACCGCCGAGACCTCTTCAGTGGTGGCGGGCAGCACCGCGCAGAGCGGCGGGCAGCGATAGGCGGTCAGCGCGTCGCACTCGTAAGCGCGGGTCTCGGCCTCGTCGTCGATCACCGCGTCGGCGGGCAGCACCTCGCGCAGGCGCGCAACGATCTCGGCCTTGCGGGTCAGCACCCTGGCGTCGGGCTCGGGCATCTGCATCTGAGGGTCCTCCCTTGGAATTGGTAAAGTGATATAACCAATTTGCCGCGCCCGCGCCAGACATTTTCCGGCCCGCGCCGCTGCGACGCGGCAGCGTCTTGCCTTCGGCGGGGAAACGGTAGCACTACTGGGCCATGGACTGGGTAAAGATCATACATCTTCTCTGCGTGATGGGCTGGATGACCTCCATCTTCGCGGTGCCGCGCGCGCTGATCTACTGGAAGCGCGAATATGCCAAGCTGGGCGAATTCGGCCCCTTGGGCGACCTGACCATCCGGCTCTACCGCTTCTCGGCAGGGTTGGGTGTGATCGCGCTGATCACCGGGCTGGTGCTGGCGCAGCTCTGGGCCTGGGCGCCGTGGATCCACCTCAAACTGACGCTGGTGGCGCTGCTTGCCGGACACTACATCTGGACCGGCAGGCTTGTGATCCGTGCCAAGCGCGGCGAGTTCCGCGAATCCGACCTGTTTCTGCGCATCTTCAACGAGATCAGCGTGGTCGGCGTGATCGCCGTGCTCTGGGTCGTCGTGGTCAAGCCGTTCTGATCGATGGGGTGGCTCGACCAGCTTGGCTATTTCAGCCTGCTCGACCTCGCCGGGACGGTGCTGCTGGTGACGGGCTGGCTGCTGTGCTCGTGGTTCGTCGAGCATCCGCCGAGCTGGCGGCCCTCGGTGTCGCGGCTGATGGCCAATTACCGGCGCGTCTGGATGGTGCAGTTCGTCACCCGGCAGCCGCGTATCTTCGATTCGCAGATCGTCGCCTCGCTGCGTCAGAGCACCGCCTTCTTCGCCTCGGCCTCGATGATCGCCATCGGTGGTATCTTCGCGCTCCTGGGCAATACCGAGCAGCTGCGCGGCGTGGCCGGTGACCTGACCGACGGCGTGGCGCCGGTCTTCGTCTGGGAGGTGAAGCTGCTGCTGCCGCTGCTATTCGCCGCCAATGCGTTCCTGAAATTCGTCTGGTCGAACCGGCTCTTCGGCTATTGCTCGGTGATGATGGGCTCGGTGCCGAACGAGCCCAGCGATCTGGCCTATGCCCGCGCCGCCAAGGCGGCCGAGATCAACATCTTCGCCGCCAAGAGCTACAATCGCGGCCTGCGCGCGGTCTATTTCGGAATCGCCTCGACCGGCTGGCTGATCGGCCCGGAGGCGCTGCTTGTCGCCACCATCGTCACGCTGGTGATGATCCTGCGCCGCGAGTTTGCCTCGCAATCGCGCGAAGTGCTGCTCCAGAGCGAACCCGAGGGCTGAGCAGGCGCGTCTAGTCGACGGCGCGTATCAGCTTGCGTTCGAGGACGCGGAGCACGGTGCGCAGGTCGTGGCCGCGCTTGAGCACCTGTCCTTCCATGCTGATCACCGCGTATTGCCCCTGCTTGCTGCGCAGCTTGGGGCGTTTCTCGATGCGGTAGAGCGGGTGTTCGGCGGTGCGGCGAAAGACCGAGAAGATCGCCACGTCGCGCAGGCTCGAGATGCCGTAATCGCGCCATTCGCCGGCTGCGACCATGCGCCCGTAGAGCGAGAGGATGACGTTCAACTCGGTCCGGTGAAAGGCCACGACGTCCTGCGCGTGGCCGGGGCCCGGAAAAGGCGTAAGGCTGTTCATGACCTAAAGCTGCGCCCGATACCGGCGCAAATCAAGAGTCTCGCTGCTCAAATGCCGGTCATCTCGCCTGCGGTGCCACGGAAATTGCCGCTCAGCCGGTCGGCGGAGCCCCCTCCGAGACCGTGATGGGGCCGCCATCTGCCGGGAAAGTCAGTTCGAACCAGCCGCCCTTCGCGAGGCTCCGGGTGTCGAGCAACCGCGCCCGCCGGCGCAACGCGGTCAGCGTCTCGTCATGCGGCACGCCCCGATAGGCGCCGTCGGCGGTCGAGACCGCGACCACGCGGTCGCGGGCGTCCGGCGGGATCTCGGGCAACACTTCGGAGAGAACCGCATCGGGGGTGCCGTTGTGGCTGCCGTGATGGCTCACCTTGAGGAAATGCGCCGGGCGCAGCGCCTGTTGCGCCTCCATGAACGCCCAGCTGCGCTCCTCGGCGTCGCCGGGAAAGAGCAGCCGCCAGCCGCGCCATTCGAACTCGAACACGATGCTGGAATCGTTGGCTGCCCGGTCGATGTGGAAGAGATTGGCAAAGCTCGACGCCGCGCGGAACGCCAGCAGCTCGGCAAAGTCGCTGTCGCGCACGCCCTCTGGCGCGGTGAGCGTGGCGCTGGCCGGGGCGTCTGCATCGCCCTCGGCGAGCCGCAGGCCGAGGGCGCGGGGCTTCAGGCGGCCGTAATAGACCGAGCAATCCTGCTCGGGCGCCAGCACCCGGAGAGAGGCATCCCGGAACGGCTGCGGCAGCGTGGGCGCGTTCTGGCGCGAGACGTAGTGCGGCGCGGCGGGCGCGCTCATGTCGCGGATGTAATCCACGCAATCGGCGCTGGCGCGCGGGTTGTTGATGCCGAGCAGGATGTCCATGCCGAAGGGCAGCGCACCGGCCATGCCGCGTGCCGCCTCGGCGATGTCCTCGAAGGCGTCGAGCGCCAGCCGCCGTTTCCTGCGGGCCTCTGGATGGGCGTCGTAATAGCCCGGCTCGCTCGAGGCGGTCATCCAGACCCTGCGGGCGCGCAGCTCGAGCCCGTCCTTGCGGGCGGCCATCAGCGGTCCCTGGATATGGTCGAGATGCTCGTGCGTCATGATGTAGAGGTCGAGCGGCGCCCCGGCGAGCCGGGCGTGGATGTCGCGCAGGACGGCGCGCAGGGTGTCGTCATCGCCATGTGTGCCGGTCAGCGCGTTGCCGGCGTCGATCAGCACCGTACGGGTGACATCGGCGCCGGTCGCGTCGGTGTCGGGCAGGCTCAGGACAACCGCGTCGCCGAAGCCGACATTGTAGAGGCGCAGCGTCAGCCCGGTCATGACCGGCCCGCCATGTGAAGCTGCTGACCAAGGCCGCACAGGCGCAGGCTGCCATCCGGCAGCGCGGTGGCGTCTTGCAAGAGGTCTATGGTGCCATCGGCGATGCAGGCCTTCAGGAAGCCGCGGCGCATCCGGTCGCTGACCTGCCGGTCGCGCGCGCCGCCATGCGGGCCGAGGCGGCTGTTGGTGACCACGGCGCGGATCTCGCGGGTCTCCCAGCCGATGGCGAGGGTGGCGCCGAAGGTGACGTTGAGGGGCTCGGGAATGCCGGCCCGGTCCAGCACGAACTCGTCCTCTTGCCAAGCCACCTTGAGGATCAGCTCGCGGGTGTCGACCCGGCCGCCGCCCTTGCGCCATGTGGCCTTGGTCACGTCAAGCCGGGGCCGCAGGGTGAGGCTGGCACCTGCGGGCACGTAGAGCGCCGCGCGGTGCCGTTCGGCAAAGGCCAGCGCCGCGGCATCGTCGGAGAGCAGCGCCTCGAGATCGTCGCCCGGTTCGAGCGTCAGGCGCGGTGCCGCCGGGGCGAGATCGGCGGCCTGCGCAACGATCTGCCGGGTCAGGCATTCGGCGGTGAAGGCGGCGCGCTCTTCGGGGCTTTGCGGGTTCGAGGCGGTGTCGGCGACGATCAGCGCGCGGGCATAGTCGGCAAAGGAGACCTCGCCCGGCGGCAGGTAGTCGAGCGCCCGGAAGGCGATGCGGCGCAGCCGGCTGGCGGCGCGGAACAGCACCCTGCCGGAGCGGCTGAAGCGCTCGTCGGCCTGCTCTGCCTCGGGCACCTCCGCGAGTTCCTCGGCCATCTCGGTGTCGAAGACCCAGAGCATCAGCGCGTAGAGCGTTCCGGTCAGCACCTCGCTCAGCGCGTGCGGCGTGGCGCTGGGCACGCTGGTCATGGTGCGGTCGTTCATCAGGTCGCGCAGCGGCTGGATACGGCCGCTGCGGGCGCGTCCGAACTGCTCGGCGATGGCGTTGAAGGCGCCGGGCTTGCGCAGGTCGCCGCCATTGTCCTCGAGCACCAGCGTCGCCAGCCGGCTCGATTGTGCCGCGAAGAGCATCGCGGTGATGTCCGCGATGGCCTCGTGCAGCGCCAGCGATTGCGGCGAGGTGGCGTCGTAGAGATCCGGCGCGATGCCGTCGAGAATGGCATGGGCGGTCTCGTGGGCCACGATGTCGGGCGACAGGCAGGTGTAGACGGTGGTCTCTTCATCGGCGATGACACCGTCGAAATAGAAGAACTGCAGGCTGCGCGACGCGCGGTGGTAGAAGGCGTTGGCCATGCGCCCGGCGCGTGGCACGACCAGAAGCTGCGGCCCGTCAAAGGCCCAGACCAGCGGGCGGCCCAGCACGTCTTCCTCCTCGAACATCGCCATCGTGGTGCGGATCGCGCCGAACACCGAAACCTGCTGGAAATCCCGCGCTGCCATGTCGTTGCGGTCGGCGACCTGCCACAGCCCGCGTGTCCGGCCGCGTCCGGGCGGCAGGAAGGGCGCGCCGGGCAGGAGCGTGCCGTCGTCCGGATCGAGGTCGAGCACCGCCACCCGGGTAGAGATCGGCCCGTCGCGCAGGGTTTCCTCGAGCGTGAAGTGCCGACCCTGCATCAGCCCCGACCTCGGGCGCGACAACAGGGACATGGCCGGGTCGGCGGCGAGGAATTCGACCTTGACCGGGATCGCCATGGCTCAGCCCCCCGGAACGACCGAGAACAGGACAGGGGCGCCCGAGCTCGGGGTGCCGGCAAAGCTCAGCCGGTAATGGCCGGGAGTTGGGCGCGGCGGCAGCAGCACCCGCAGCTGGCTCACCGGGGCGCCTTCGTAGCTGATCGCCACCGGCTCTCCCAGCGGCGCGAAGGGGGCGGTCTCGTCGGCAGTGAACTCGACAACCACCTCGCCGCTGATCGCGCTGGTGGGGGCGGGGGCAAGGATCAGCAGTTCGACCTCCTCGTCCGGGCGCAGCACCAGCGCCTGCACCGACAGGTCGAGCATTGCGGCCGCCGCGACCGGCGGGGTCGGGAAGCGCTGGCCGAACAGCCGGTAGAGCACCGCCGAGAACTCTTCGCGGCGGAAGAACTTGCTGTGTTCGCCGCGCACCAGTTGCTTCTGCGTGGCCTTCCCGAAGGCGCTCCACATCGGCACCGTGCCGTCGCCCGCGTCGTCGGTCAGGGTCGGGATGACCTGTCCCGGCGCCACGTTGATCCGGGTGCAGGTGCGGTGCCCGGCGCCGCCGAAGAACAGGTATCGCACGCCCGGTGGCTGGCTGCCCTCAGCGAAGCTCTGGTGCACCCAGGCCACGCGCGCCACCAGCGCGGGGGCGAGCCCCACCGCCTGCGCATCGCCCAGATCGTAGATATTGAGCGGCCCGAGCGTGCTGTCGGTGAGGTTCCAGCAGGCATCCTCGCCGGGCGCCGGCAGCAGTTGATAGGCCGAGGGGTATCGGTGATCGGCGGCATAGGTCCGGAAATCCGCCGCCGAGATACCGAGATCGCCCTCGAGCCCGAGGATGCGCACCAGCGCCATCGGCGCGCCCAGATGCGGGGTGCCGAGGGTGAAGAGCGTATCGACGAGGTCGAACCACGGCTCGGCGCGGAAGGTATCGGGTTCGAGCACCAGCCGCGCCACCAGACCGCCCATCGAATGTGCCACGATGGCGATCTCGGTCGCTCCTGCTGCGGCCAGCGCACCTAGGCGGTGCGCCAGCGCCCGGGCGGTGATTTCCAGATCCAGCCGCCAGTCATAGTGGAAGATCTCGAGCCGTTGCGTGGCGCTGCCCTCGGTGAAGCCGATGCCGTTGAGCTGATCGATCAGCGGCTTGTAGACATCGAGGCAGCTGACCTTGCGGATGATGTCGGTCGACACCAGGTCCTCGCGCATGAGCTCGGAGAGCCGCTTGTAGCCAAGCACCACCTCGGAGGGTTTCGGCGGCCAGACCTGGTCGCCTCCCGGTGTCTCGAGAACGGAGCCCTGAACTCCCGGTACCAGTACGACGCATTTCATCAGCCGATCTCCCTTCGGTCAGGACTTCGTTGCTTGGATGGTGCAGCCGCAGCTGCAGGCCTGGGGCGGCAATGGTGCCCCCCATGTCAGGCCGGTATGGCCCAGAATGCCGTTGCGCATGTAGGTCATGCGGTCGTCGATCTCGGATCTGGGGGCGCCGATGCTCCAGCCCTGTCCGCCAAGGTCGGTCAGCGCGCGGGTCAGCGGATGGCCATAGCGGTTGGGGAGACCGCAGGAGATCACCGCGCGGCTGTCGGCATGGTGCGGATCGGGCGGCGGGGTGCCGGGCGCGGCCCCGCCGTGATGCGCGACCACAAGCGAGCGCACCCGGCGCGGGCGGCGGCGATTGAGCGAAGGGATGTCGGCATAGCCTGCGTCGCCGGGCAGAAGGATGGCATCCGCCCCTCCCGGCCCTTCGACCCAGACCGCGATGCCGGAGCGGTTCTGGCCGCTGCCGGTGCAACGCTCGAGCGTGAGGGCGCCGTGCCGCAGTGGTCGGCGCCCGTTCCAGACCAGCAGCGTTCCGTTGCTCAGGATGGCCTGCGCCATGGCGCTCTGCGGTCCCGGTCCAAGCGTCTGGTTCGGCGCGATCCAGACCAGCTGCTGTGCCTGCGGCGTCTTGTTGGCGCCGTGAAAATGATCGTAATGCCAGTGGCTGAGGATCACCGCCGGGCCATGCACAAGGCAGAAATCCTGCATTGCCGAAGGGTAGGTTCCGGCATGGCGCAGCACGCCCGCGCCGAGGTCGACATAGGCGCACACATCGCCGCTGCCATCGACAAGCGCCGCGGCGCTGCCCTGTCCGACGTCGAGAACCACGACGCCTTCGATCGGAACGGATGGCAGCACCGACCGAAGCGTGCGGCGCTGGGCCAGGTGTTCGTTCAGCCGCGTGGCGCGGGTCAGGCGGTCGCGCGTCGGGGCGGCCAGCGGCTCTGCCTGCATCGTTACCGGTCGCCCCTCGCTCTCGATGCTCTCATAGAGCAGGCCGGCCCCGTCGGGGTCGGCGCGGAGCCTCAATTCGACCCAGTCGCCGCGCGCCTCCCGCGTCGCCAGCCAGTGCCGTGCTTCGCGCGCCGGACGCGTGTCCTCGGGAAACTGCGCGGCATCGATCTCGAGTGCGTAGACCGGCAGATGCTCGACCAAGGCTCCGTAGCCACGGATGGCGTCCGGGAAGCCGAGCGCGGTCGCGCCGTCGAGGGCGTCGGCGTCCACCGCATCGAAAAGCTCGCGCGTGTCGGGAGAAAAGCCGATCGACAGGGCATAGAGCCGCGACGGTGTTTCAGAGTCGAATGACGGTCCAAAGAAGCGGTTGGGCATATCGGTGGATCTAGAAAGAGGAATTTCTAAGATTGAAATGCCGTCAATGTACTACACCTTTGGGCGATCTCAAAGCCTCGGCTGTGAGAGGGTGAGGCCCCAAGATGCGTTTGAGCGCAGCGCCGCGGGGGCGACGCCGTCTTCTGGTCGCTGCACGGGCCTTGGGGGGGCGGCGGGCAGGCGCCCTGCGTGGCACAGATCCTGCCAGGACGACCCGCAACGCCCCCCCCTCCGGCAAGCTTGCGGGAGGGGCGCGGGGCCATGAAGAGAGGGCGTGAGCCGGTTTCGCGGTGCGAGGCTTCGGAGCTAGCGGTGCCCGACCCAGCCGCGATCATCGGTGAAGGCCCGGGCGTCGCTGATCCGGACCGGGCCGTAGCCCTCGGGCTGGTCCACCGGGGCGTCCAGCGGCTGGGCCGCGGCTGCGAAAAGCACGTTGGCCCTGTTCCGTTCGCTCACCGGCCCCTGCGCCACCACGACATGTGGGTAGAGCTCGGTCAGGATCGCATGAACACCCCGCGCCAGGGGGCCGTCGGGGGCATCGAGCAGGTTCACGTAGACCGGGCCGTCGATGATGTCGCGCAGCCGCGCGAAGGTCTCGCGCGTGACCAGATGCGCCGGCACGGACCCGGAAGAGAACGCATCCATGACCACGGCGTCAAAGCGCGTCTCCGTCTCGTTCAGGTAGACCCTGCCATCGTCGTGTACGATGCCAAGCCGCCCGGCAGCGCTGCCGCTGTCAGAGGCATCGTAGCCGGTGGCATCGATCATCGCGGAGGCGCGCGGCATGTGACTGCGCACGACATCGGTCACCAGCGGATCGATTTCGACCGCGACGGCCCGCGCGTCGGGCCGTGCGGCAAGCAGTTTTGTCGGCAGCGTGTAGCCACCGCCGCCGATGAACAGCACCGAGGGCGCCGGCCCGAGGTCGTGCGCCATCCGCGACCAGAGCCAGTCGGTATAGCCGAGGGCGAGCGGCACCGAGCCATGCCCGAGCTCCTGCGGCGCGCTGCGCTCTGCCGCCTGCACGGTGCCGTCCGAGACAAGGAAGATCTCCGGCCCCTTGCGGGCGATGTCGAGGCAGGACAGGCCCGATTCAAACTCGCAGGCCGGCGTTCCGGCGAGACCGGCAAAGCCAACGAACCCAGCCGCGGCGAGGGTGACGACGCGATTGTCGGTCGGGCCGCCGCGCAGGAACGGCAGGCAGAGCAGCGTGAGCACGCCGCAGGTGGCAAAGGTCGCCGTCGATCCGATCAGCGGCAGCGTCACGAACCCCGCGAGGATCGCGCCCACGATGGCGCCGACCGAGCCGGCGGCAAGTACAAAGCCCAGCGACGAGCCCTCGCGCCCCGGTCGCGCCTCCATGGCGAGCTTGGCCAGCAGGGGCGACGGCAGGGTGACCAGCACCGAGGCCGGGAAGAACACGAGGAAGACGCTGAGCATCATCCCCTGCGTGCCGCGCGCGCCCCAGTTGTGCAGCAGGCCGAGCAGGGTCGGAGAGGCGGCCATCAGCACCGCCGTTCCCACGAGCGCGCCGCGCGTGGCGCGCAGGGCGGCGTCGCGTGGTCGTTCTGCGACGATGCCGCCAAGGGCGCTGCCGAGAGAGAAGCCGCCTAGCACCGTCGCGATCACGGTGGTCCAGGTCAGCAGCGATGTTCCGAAAAATGGCGCAAGCACCCGGCCGGCGGCGATCTCGTAGGTCAGCCCGACGGCGGACAGCACCAGAATGAGCGCGATGGTAAGCGGAAAACGAATGGCGGGCTCCTGTGAAACGATATTGGGGGCGTCGGCTGCGACCCCGTTCGGCAATGTCTGTCGCGGTATTGTCCAGAAACCCGCCTCTTTCAAACGCTGCAAGAGCGATCCGGGCGCCCAGCCACCGAGGTCGCAGCTTTGTGACCGCGAAACCGGTCGCACGGGGCTGCGGACGGTCGGGCAGGCAAGCTCAAGGGACGCTTCCGAACCGGGGTCGCACGCCGCAGGACGTCTCAGCGCCTCGTCCGGCGGCCGTCGCGATTGGGGGCTGTCAGGGTGCGGGGACCACGCGTCGGATTTTCCGGGAACCCTCCAGCGGTGGAAGGTCGTTGAGCATCAAAAGGCCAAGCCGACGGAGCCGCCCGATGCAAAGTTCTCCTCGGAAAAGCCCATCTGCATGGCCATCCTGATGGGCGCGAGCGACCGCTTTGCCTTTGCCGAGACCGGCCCGGCTGTCGTCAGTGCCGGACGCGATGCCGCCGCGACTGAGATCGGCGGCGATCAGGTTCAGTTGGAACGCCACGGCGAGGGCAGCGTCCCCGACGGCCCGGGCTACTCCGCCGCCTTCCGTGGCCCCTACACCTGCGAAGGAGATTGAGAATGCCCAAGGACACCGCCAAGACCGCCATCCTATACCGCATGGTCATGCCCGACCATCTTTGTCCCTTTGGCCTCAAGTCCAAGGATCTGCTCGAGCGTCAGGGCTATCATGTTGAAGACCATCATCTGACCACCAAGGACGAGACCGAGGCCTTCAAGCGTGAACATGACGTGAAGACCACGCCGCAGACCTTCATCGATGGCGCGCGCATCGGTGGCTATGACGATCTGCGCGTGCATTTCGAGCTCGATCCGCCCAAGGAGGAGCAGAGCGAGACCAGCTACCAGCCGGTGATCGCGATCTTCTCTGTGGCGGCGCTGCTGGCGCTGGGGCTGTCATGGCATCAGTACGGCACGATCTTCACCCTCCGCGCGGTGGAGTGGGTCATCTCGCTGTCGATGGCGATCCTCGCGATCCAGAAGCTGCAGGACATCGAGAGCTTCTCGACCATGTTTCTCAACTACGACCTGCTGGCCCGGCGCTGGGTGCCTTACGGCAAGATCTACCCGTTCGGCGAGGCACTGGCGGGCATCCTGATGACCGCCGGGGCTCTGACCTGGATCTCGGTGCCGGTGGCGCTGGTGATCGGGACGATCGGCGCGGTCAGCGTGTTCAAGGCGGTCTATATCGACAAGCGCGAGCTGAAATGCGCCTGCGTGGGCGGGTCGTCGAACGTACCGCTGGGCTTCGTGTCGCTGACCGAGAACATGATGATGGTCGTCATGGCCCTTTGGATGGGCGCGCGGGCGTTCATCGGCTGACGGGGTTGTGCGCTTGACCTCTTCGCAGGGGATGGGACAGATTGCAGGGGTCTCATCTTCGGAGAACCCGTGCGTCTGTTCGTCCTCCTTCTCTTGACCGGCTGTCTCGCCGTGCTCGCCCTGCCCGGGGCGGCCATGGCGCATGGCGCGACGGGCGAGGCCGAGATGGTGCACATGGCCGGATGCCCGGAGTGTCCCGATGTTTCCGAGGCAGCGGACGGTCCCGCAAGCGGCGCTCGGCAGGATTGCCCGCACCTGACCGGCTGCGCGGCGATGGTGCTCATGGAAACGGCGGTCGTGCTGCCCCTGAGGCGCGCGCCACAACCGCGCTATCGCTTGCCCGGCTCTTGGCGGATCGTCGGGACGCCGATGCCGACAGACCTGCCGCCTCCGCGCGGCTGACCTTTCCAGCGTCACCACAGGAGCACTGCTATGCACCTGTAAACCGTTTCGCACCGGGCTGTTGCCCGTGTGCGCGGAGAGGATCCAAGCCACTATGAACACCTACATCATCTCCGGGGCGATCGGCCTCGGCCTCGGCCTTGCTGCTGTCTGGGCCTATGTCGGGTCGAACCCGACCGCCCCCGCAACACCGCCGGAGACAGGCGGAACCGCCCTTGCCGAGGTCACCGTCCCCGACAGCCTCTCGGCCGAGGCGCAGATCGGAGAGCGCGCCTTCGACGCGGTCTGCGCCGCCTGCCACGGCGACAACGGCGCGGGCGTCGACGGCTGGGGCCCGCCGCTGGTTCACAAGATCTACGAGCCCTCTCATCATGCGGACATGGCGTTCTTCATGGCGGTCGAGCGCGGCGTGCAGGCGCATCACTGGTCGTTCGGGAACATGCCGCCGCAGCAGGGGCTGACGCGCGCCGATGTTGCCGGGATCATCACTTATGTGCGTGAATTGCAGCGTGCCAACGGGATCGACTGAGATGACTGGATTGACCATGACACGCCGTGCGGTCTGCGCCGGCCTCGCCGCGGCCGCGGCCGCAGCCGCAGTCGTCCGACCGGCTTTCGCGAAGTCCGCGACCGAGCTGACCGCTCGCAAGGCCTCGGTCCAGCTCGCGCCCGAGGGCTACCCGGCCACCGAGGTCTGGAGCTATGACGGGTCCACCCCCGGCCCGATGATCCGCGCGCCCCAAGGCGCCCGCCTGCAGCGCAGGCTGGTGAACGCGCTCGACGTATCGACCTCGGTGCACTGGCACGGCATCCGCATCGACAACGCCATGGATGGGGTCGCGGGGCTCACGCAGTCGCCCGTCGCGCCGGGGGCCGGCTTCGACTACGACTTCACGCTGCCGGATGCCGGAACCTACTGGTATCACGCCCACACCAACTCGATGGAGCAGGTGGCACGCGGCCTCTCGGGGCCGCTGATCGTCGACGAGGCCGACGCGCCGGATGTCGACCGCGACGAGGTCCTGATGCTGGACGACTGGCTGATCGATCCCGAGACCGGTGGCTTCATGGAGCCCTTCGCCCACCCGATGATGATGAGCCATGGCGGACGCACCGGGAACCTTGTTGGCGTGAACGGTCGCTTCGATTTCGCGCTGACCGCCCAGAGGCACGAGCGCCTGCGCCTGCGGCTGATCAATGCAGCCAACGCCCGGATCTTCGTGCTGCGGCTGCAGGGCATGGCCGGCTGGACGGTGGCGCTCGACGGGATGCCTCTTCCCGCGCCGGAGACCGTCGAGGGAGAGCTCGTCCTCGCCCCGGCGCAGTGGGTCGATCTGATCGTTGATGTGACCGCCGAAGAGGGCAGCCCCGCCGGGCTCTTGATGGGGCAGGACGACGACAGCTGGGTGGCGCTGGCCGACATGACCGTCTCCGGCAGCAGGGCCCGGGTCGCACGCCCCGCGCCGGCGGCGCTTCCGCCCAATCCGCGCACCGACCTGCCCGATCTCGCGCAGGCGCGGCAGTTCGAGATGGCGATGGAGGGCGGCGCCATGGCCGGCATGGAGAGCGCGCTGTTCGAGGGCGAACGTCTTGGCTTCCGCGAGCTCGTGTCGCGCGGACAGTTCTGGGCGCTGGCCGGTCAGGTGGGCCGTAGCGACACGCCCTTCGCCAGCCTCTCGCGGGGTGAGACGGTGCGGCTGCGCCTGAGCAACGACACGGTCTTTCCCCACGCCATGCACCTGCACGGGATGCATTTCCGCGAGCTTCGCGGCGATGGCAGCCTCGGCCCGCTGCGCGACACCATCCTGAGCCTGCCGCAGGAACCGCTCGAGATCGCCTTCGTGGCGGACAACCCCGGGAAATGGCTGTTTCACTGCCACATGCTGGCCCATGCGGCCTCCGGCATGACCACGTGGATCGAGGTCGCCTGACCGGATCAAACAGCAGAAGAAGGACCAACAGCAATGAAGAAGACGGCAATTGTCCTGTCGATCATCGCGACCGGCAGCGCGGCGCTTGCGCATGGCGGCGTCAAGAACAGGGACGTGCTGGCCCGCATGGAGGTGATGAGCGCGATCGGCCAGCAGATGAAGGTGATCGGCAGCATGGCCAAGGGGGAGGCGGATTTCGACGCGGACGCCGTAAACGCGGCGCTGATCGAGATCGCAGCGCAATCGGCGCAGGTGCCCGCGATGTTCGAAACCCCGGCAACGGACCCGAAATCCGAAGCGCTGCCAGTGATCTGGGAGCAATGGGACCGTTTCACCGAAGACGCGTGCGAGGCAGAGACTGTGGCCGAGCGGCTCGCCGGCAGCGTCTCGGACCCGTCCGATCTCGGCCCGGTGCTCGGGCAGCTCGGGGCGACCTGCAAGGCCTGCCACGCGACTTACCGCGAGTAAGCCCCCCAAAGGTGGCGTGTGCTCGATGCGCGCTCACCGCCTGCGGGCAGGAAAAAGGCGCCACCCCGTGAGGGGTGACGCCCGGGAAATGACCGCGGGATGGCGGTCAGTCGGGGATCAGAACCCCAGCGCCATGCCGTCCTTGCGGGTGTCGCTGCCGCCGGTGAGCGTGCCGGCCTTGCGGTCGATCATGATCGCCTGGCTGCCGCCGATCGGGCTGGTCTGGATGGCGAGCTTGTGGCCGCGCGCCTCGAGCTCGGCGCGGGCCTCGGCCGAGACGCCCGGTTCAAGCTGCAACTCGCCGCCGAAGCCGAAACTGCGCGGCGCGTCCATCGCCGCCTGCGGGTCCATGCCAAGATCGAACATGTTGGACAGGAACTGGCCGTGGCCCGCCGCCTGGTACTGGCCGCCCATCACGCCGAAGGGCATCACCGCCTCGCCATCCTTGCAGACCATGCCGGGGATGATGGTGTGCATCGGGCGCTTCATCGGCGCAATGGCGTTGGGATGGCCCTCGATCAGGCGGAACGAGGCGCCGCGCGAGTGGAACAGCACGCCGGTTTCGGGGTCGAGCCGGGTCGAGCCGAAGCCGTGGAAGATCGAGTTGATGAAGGACAGCGCGTTGCCGTCGCCATCCACCACGCAGAGATAGATCGTGTCCTTGTGCTCGGGCTCGTCCCAGAGCGCCGGTGCGCCCGCCTTGCTCATGTCGATGCGGGCGGCGAGCGTGTCGACCACCTCGTCCGAGAGCAGGGTCTCGACCACGCCCTCGCAGGTGGCCGGGTCGCCGATCAGCGCGTCGCGGTGATGATAGGCGAGCTTGGCGGCCTCCGCATGGATGTGGATGCGGTCGGCCTCGGACAGGTCCGGACCCATGTCGAACTTGGACAGGATGCGCAGGATCAGCAGCGCCGCGAGGCCCTGGCCGTTGGGCGGGCACTCGTAGATGTCGTGGCCGCCGAACTCCGTCGAGATCGGGTCGACCCAGATCGCGGCGTCCTTGCCGGCGTGGAAGTCCTCCTCGGTCTGAAGGCCGCCGAGCGATTGCAGATGCGCGGCCATCTTCGCGGCGGTCTCGCCCTCGTAGAACCCGGCGGCCCCCTTCTCGGCAATTTCGCGCAGGCGCGCGCCGATCAGCGGCTGGGCGTGCATCTCGCCGACCTTGGGCGCGGCGCCATTCGGCAGGAACACCTTGGCGGCGTGTTCGTCCGCACCCACCTGCGCCGCGTGCTCGGCCCAGTCCATCGCCACGCGCGGGGTCACGACATAGCCGTTCTCGGCGTAGTGGATGGCGCGGGCGAAGAGCCGCTCGAGCGGCATGGAGCCGTGATCTTCGTGCAGGCGGCACCAGGCCGAGATCGCGCCGGGGATGGTCACGGCGTGCGGGCTGGTCTGCGGGATCTCGTTAGTGAGACCGGTGGCCTTCAGCGCCTCGACGGTGGCGGCCTTGGCGGCGCGGCCCGAGCCGTTGAGCGCCTTCACCGCGCCGCCCTTGGGGGCGTAGAGCGCGAAACAGTCACCGCCGATGCCGGTCATCAGCGGGTCGACGACGCATTGCACCGCAACGGCGCAGATCGCGGCGTCGACGGCATTGCCACCGGCAGAGAGGATCTCGAGCCCGGCCGCCGTCGACAGCGGGTGCGACGTGGCGATCATGGCGTCGGAGGCCAGAGTGCTGGGACGCCGGGCGGAGAAGAAGTCGAACATGGGTCTTTGTGTCCTGCTTTTGATGCTTCGGTTCCGTGAGTGATGTGTGGACCTTAGCGGGTTTCGGAGGCGTACGCCCCCGTCGAAGTGAGCGGGTGAAGACATGCGACGGCCCGCCCGGCGCCTTGCTGACCGAGCTGCGGGTCACGCAGCCGGCAATCCTCCCGCGCTGCCGGGCAGCGCGAGGAGAAACGACAGCCCTTGGGCAGATCCAGAGGGCTCGGGATCTCGCCCGGGAGCGGCTCGGGGATCGGTTCGAAGAACCGCGGAGCCGCCGCCCGAAGGGCTGCGGAATAGGGATGCGCTGGCGTGTCCAGAACCGCATCCGTGGGGCCGGTCTCGACGATCCGGCCCAGATACATGATGGCAATCTCTTCGCAGAGATAGCTCGCCACGCCAAGGTCGTGGGTGATGAACACGAGCGTCAGCCCCATGTCGCGCTGCAGGCTGCGCAACAGCGTCAGCAGCTGCGCCTGGGTCGAGACATCAAGCCCCGAGACCGCCTCGTCGGCCACCAGAACCGAGGGCTCCGAGGCCAGCGCGCGGGCGATGGCGACGCGCCGTACCTGCCCGCCGGACAGGCCCGAAGGGTAGCGGCTGGCGGCGTCGGTCGGCAGGCCCACCCGGTCGATGAGCTGCGCCACGCGGGCGGCTTCCTCGCCTTTCCTCACGATGTTGAAGTGCCGCAGCGGCTCGGCGATGAGCTGGCCCACGGTCATGCGCGGGTCGAGCGAGCCGCGCGCGTCCTGATAGACCATCGCCACGTCGCGGGCGAAGCCGGTGCCGCGGGCGCGCGCCTCGCGGATCGGCTTGCCGCGATAGAGCGCGCGCCCACCGCTGGGCGCGTCGAGCCCCAGCAGCACCCGCAGCAGCGTCGACTTGCCCGAGCCGCTCTCGCCCACGAGCGCCAGCGAGGCGCCCGGCGCGATGCTCAGCCGCACGCCGTCGAGCGCCTTGAGCCCCACGGTGTCGCGATTGAAGAGACTGCGTCCCGGTTTCGGCACGGAGAATTCCTGCTCGACCTCGATCAGCTCGAAGACCGGCGGAGTGGGCGCCGTGGAGGGGCGCTTGGTCTGGGTCTGCGACATGATCATTCCGGGTTCCAGCAGGCAAATTGGTGATCGAGCGGGCCATCGGCCCCGGCGCGCGCCGGTTGCAGCGGCGGGGCCTCCCCGGCGCAGCGCGGCAGGGCGCGCGGGCAGCGGGTGGCGAAGCGGCAGCCCACGGGCATCTCGCTATGCGGCGGCACCGTGCCCTCGGGGGCGGTGATGTCCTTGGTGCCGATCTCGAGCACGCAGGATTTCAGCTGCTTGGTATAGGGGTGGCGGTGGCGTTCGAGGATGTCTCGGGACGGGCCCGCCTCGACCACCTGACCGGCATAGAGCACCACGATGCGGTCGCAGGACTGGCTGGCCAGCGCCAGATCGTGCAGCACGAAGATGCAGCTCGCGCCGCGCGACTTGGTCTGCGCGAGGATCAGCCGCACGATCTGCGCCTGAATGGTCACGTCGAGCGCCGAGGTCGGCTCGTCTGCCAGCAGCAGGTCGGGATTGCAGGCGAGCGCGATGGCCACCATCACGCGCTGCTGCATGCCGCCCGAGAGCTGGTGCGGATAGGCGCTCATCCGGCCCTCGGGGTCGTTGATGCCGACCGAGGTGAAAAGCTCGATGGCTCGGCTGCGCGCCTCGGCTTTCGACAGCCCGAGATTGCGTCGCAGCACGGTGATCAGCTGCCGGCCCACGGTATAGGACGGGTTCAGGGCCGAGCCCGCATCCTGAAAGATCATCGACAGCCGGCGGCCGCGCAGCTTGACCATCTGGCGCTCAGACAGCGCCAGCAGGTCGCCGGCGCCCGTCATCTCGGCCGAGCCCTCGACCTTGGCGCCATCCAGCAGGCGCATCAGCGCCGTGGCGATGGTCGACTTGCCGGCGCCGCTTTCGCCGACGAGTGCGAGGGTCTCGCCCTCGGCCAGCGACAGCGTCACACGATCGAGGATCTTGGCCGCGCCACGATGCACGCTGAGATCCCGGAGGCTGAGGATCGGTTGGGTGACCATGTCCTTCATGCGCCCCTCCGAAGTTTGGGGTCGAACTCCTCGCGGATGCCGTCGCCGACGATCGACAGCGCGATCAGCAGCAGGGCGAGCGCGAAGCCGGGCATCGCCGACATCCACGCGGCAAAGCTCACGAAGGCGCGGCCTTCGGCGATCATCAGGCCCCAGTCGGGGGTGGGGGGCGTGACGCCGATGCCGAGGAAGGAGAGCGACGAGGAGACGAGAATGGCCTCGGAGATGCGGATGGTGACCTGCACCGCCAGCGGAAAGATCACGTTGGGCAGCACGTGGCGCCAGATCACCTTGAGATAGGGGATCGACATCAGTGTTGCCGCCTCGACGAAGAGCTGCACGCGCACCTGCATGACGTCGGCGCGCACGGTGCGGGCAAAGGGGCCGATCATCGACAGGCCCACGGCGACGACGACCTTGTCGACGCCCTGTCCGAGGATGGCGATGAAGGCCACGGCGAGGATCAGCGACGGCAGCGCGAGGATCGAGTCGATGAGCCGCATCAGCGCCCATTCCAGCCAGCCGCCCGAGAGACCGGCCGCAAGGCCGATGACGAGCCCGCCGGCAGCGCCGATCAGCACCGAGAAGATGCCGATGATCAGCGCGTAGCGGGCGCCGTAGATCACCCGGCTCAGGATGTCCTGGCCGTAGCTGTCGGTGCCCAGCAGATGCGCCACGCTCGGCGCCTGCATCATCGCGTTGATGTCCTGCATCACCGGATCGTAGGGCGCCACGTAGGGGGCGAAGATCGCCGCCAGCACGTAGCCGGCCGCGACGATCAGGGCGATGGTGAAGAACGGCCGCCGCAGGAAGATCGAGCGCCGGCCGGACTTGGCCTTTTTCGGCGGCTCGGCGGGCGGCAGGGTGGTCGGGGCGTCTGGAGTCTGGATGCTCATTTCCGTGCCCTCAGCCGCGGGTCGAGGAAGGGATAGGAGAGGTCCACGAGGAGGTTCACTCCGATGAAGAGGGTGGCAGTCATCATCACGCCGGCCTGCACGACCATGTATTCGCGGCCCAGTACGGCGGAGGTCAGCATCTGGCCGATGCCCGGAAGGTTGAAGACCGTCTCGGTCAGCACCGTGCCCTGCAGCAGCACGCCGAGCTGAAGCCCGAGGATGGTGACCAGCGGCATGGCGATGTTGCGCACGCCATGCACCCAGATCACCCGCCACGAGGGCTCGCCGCGGGCTCGGGCGGCGGCGATGTAGGGCTGCTCCATCACCTCGATGAGGGTGGCGCGGGTCAGGCGCGTGATCATGGCGATGAAATAGGTCGACAGCGTCAGCCCGGGCAGGATCATGTGATAGATGCCGCCCCAGAAGTCCTGCCACGGCGAGACGTAGCCCATCACCGGGAAGAGCTGCATCTTCACCGCGAAGAACCAGATCAGCAGGATGCCGAGCAGGAAGGAGGGGAAGGCGGTGCCGGTCAGGGCCAGCACCGCAGCGCCCGCGTCGAACGCGGTGTCCTTCTTGACCGCCGACAGCACGCCCAGCGGCACGCCGATCAGGATCGCGAAGGCGAGAGAGAAGGAGGCGAGCGTCAGCGTGACGGGCAGCGCCTCCTTGAAGGCATAGGTAAAGATATCCGTCCGGGCGACATAGGATGTGCCCCAATCTCCCTGCACGAACCTCACCGCCCAGTCGGCATATTGCGCGAGGAAGGGCTGATCCAGCCCCAGCTCGGCGGTGAGCGAGTCATACGCCTCCTGCGAGAATTCCGATCCCAGCATGATCTGGATCGGGTCGCCCGGCGCCAGCTTAAGAAGTCCGAAGCTGGCCACCGAGACGACGAACAGGACGACAAGCGTCTGCGCGATCTTTCCCAGTGCCTGTCCCCACATCAGGCGAGGCTCACCGTGTGCAGGTTCACGAGGTCGGCGGGGATGTATTCGAAGCCCTGCACCTTGTTCGAGAACACCTTGTAGATCGGCATATGCGCCATGATGGCGATCGCCGCCTCATCCATGAGCAGATCTTCTGCCTTGTAGTAGAGCTCCTTGCGGGCTTCCGGTTCGAGCACCACCTGCGCCTGCGCGCAGAGGTCGTCGAAATCGGTGTTGACCCACTTGCCGAAGTTCCACGCGCCGTCCGAGCGGAACTCGGGGTAGAGCGTTTCGTCGGGGTCGAGGTCGGCCACCCATTCGAAATCGTAGAGGTCGAAATCGCCCTCGTTGCGGCGCTTCACCCAGGCGGCGGGCTCGATCAGCTCGAGGTTCGCCTTGATGCCGATCTGCGCCAGCATCGGCGCCACGGTCTGAGCGACACGGGTGCCGACCGGACCACGCTCGGCCATCATGTAGGTCACCTCGACCTCGCCCTGGTTCGCAGCCTTGGCGCGGAATTCCTTGGCCTTCTCGAGATCGAACCACTGGCCGCGGCCCGAGGTCGCGATGTCGGGATCGAAGAAGTCGGTCATCGGCGGGGAGATCGGCGTGTAGGCCTGCTGGGCACGACCGAAATAGGCCTGCTTCACGAGGGTCTCGCGATCCAGGGCCCAGGCCACGGCGCGGCGCAGGTTGATGTCGTCGAACGGGGCGCGGGCGCAGTTCATGCCGACATAGGTGTAGTTGCCCTCGATCTCGCCGTAGAGCGTGGCGTTCGGGAAGGCGTCGACCTGGTCCACCAGCTGCATCGGGCAGTCGGTCATGCCGTCGATCTGGCCGGCCATCAGGGCGGCAAGCGCGGTCGACGCCTCGTTCATCAGAACGAACGTGACGCGCTCGAGCTTCGGCATGCCTTCTTCGAAATACTCGGTGTTGGCTTCCAGCTCGATGGCATCGTTCTCGCGCCAGGAGACGAACTTGAACGGGCCGGTCCCGACCGGGTTGCGGCCATAGTCCGCACCGTATTTCTGCACGGCGGCGGGGCTGACGATTGTGCCGGCACGGCCGGTGGAGCCGTTCAGCGCCACGGGCAGGAACGCGTAGGGCTGCGAGAAGTGCAGCTTGAAGGTCAGGTCGTCGACGATCTCGACCTCGTCGAGAAGCGCCAGCTTCCAGGCGTGCGGCGACTTGGGCTCGCCTTCCTTGACGCGCAGAAGCGAGAACTTCACAGCTTCGGCGTTACACGGTGTCCCGTCATGGAACATCACGCCGTCGCGCAGCTTGAAGACGTGGGTCTTCTCGTCCTCGAGGTCCCAGGTCTCGGCGAGATCGGGCTCGAAGGTCACGTTGGTGCCATCATAGGCGATCTTGAGGAGACCGTTATGGATGTTGTTGATGATCTGGATCGCCGACAGGAAGCCAGTGAAATGCGGGTCGAGCGTGTCGATGACCTTGATCGACGCGATCCTGAGGTGGCCGCTCTGCTGGGCGCGGGCGATGCCCGGCGCGCCGGTCGAGGCGGCTGCGGTCAGAAGGCCTGCGCCCATCCCCTTGAGCACGGCCCGGCGACCGAATCGCGCCGAGAGGCGCTCGGCCAGAACCTTCTTGTGATCTACCTTCTTCATTCTTTGTCTCTCCTGTTGGCATGGTCTCCTCCCTTTTTCTCCATAGAGGCCAGTGCCTTTGTCGCGGCCCGGTTGGCTCCGGATCTCGCCCGCCTCGGTCTGGTTTCGAGGCGTTTTTGTCGATGTCTCCCTAATCATGCGACGTTGTTATGAATTCAACTTGCTGGGACATGTATACATATGCAAGATAAAAGTGTTCCAAACGCGGAAGGCGGACGACAGATGTCTATTCGCACGGCAGAAAACATTTTCGAGACGCTGGTCGACGGCATTGTTGCCGGGCGGATGCCTCCGGGTGAGCCGCTGGTCGAAAAGGCGCTGGCCGAGCAGTTCGGCGTGTCCCGCACCCCGGTGCGCGAGGCATTGCACCGGCTGGAGCAGGCGCGCCTTGCCGAGCGCGGTGCGCGGCGGGCCTTTTTCGTGCGGCAGATGGCGCCAGACGATCTGGCCGAGCTGTTCGAGGCCGCGGGCGAGGTCGAGAGCGGGCTGGCGGCTCTGGCGGCCAACCGCATGAGCGAGATCGAACGCCGCAAGCTCGAGGCGATCCTCGCCGAGGGCGACGCCTGCGACGATCCCGAAGCCTATGGCGCGATCAACGCCCGCTTCCACGACACCCTCAAGAGCGGCGCGCGCAACGCCATCCTCGCCGCCACGCTCGACGAGCTGAACCTGCGCACGCTGGCGTGGCGTGCCGCCAATTTCCACGAAGATGCCTCCCGGCTCGAGACCTCGCGGGCCGAACATCGCGGCATCACCGAGGCCATTCTCGCGCAGGACGCCGAGACCACGCGACGGCTGATGCGCAGCCACGTGGCCTCGTCCTACATCGTATTGACCGACATCCTTGCCCGTCGGGCGGAGTGATCCGCGCCGTTGCCGCCCTAGCCATTCTGGAGACCTAAATGCCCGATCTGACACTGACGCTGGAACTGCTGCTTTTCATGGTGGTGATCGGAGGATTCGCTGGTGTGCTCGCGGGGCTTCTTGGCGTCGGCGGGGGCATCGTTCTGGTGCCCGCTTTCTTCTTCACCTTCCAGGCGCTGGGCTATGACGGGCCGCAGACCATGCAGGTCTGCCTTGCCACCTCGCTGGCGACGATCATCGTCACCTCGCTGCGCTCGGTGGTCAGCCACAACCGCAAGGGCGCGGTCGACTGGGACATCCTCAAGGGTTGGGCGCCGGGCATCGTGATCGGCGCCATCATCGGCGTGCTCGCCGCCTCGGCGCTGAAATCCACGAGCCTGCAGGTGATCTTCGGCGTGCTGGCGCTGGTGATCGGTGCCTACATGACCTTCGGCAAGCGCAGCTGGCGGCTGGCCGAGGCGATGCCGAGCGGCGGCAAGCAATACATCTATTCCCCGGCGGTGGGCTTCCTGTCGGTGCTCATGGGCATCGGCGGCGGCAGCTTCGGCGTGCCGCTGATGAGCCTGCACAACGTGCCGATTCACCGCGCCGTGGCGACCGCCGCCGGCTTTGGCGTGCTGATCGCGGTGCCCTCGGCGGTGGGCTTCCTGCTGCTGACCATCGAGCCGGGCTCTCGCCCGCCCTTCACCATCGGCGCGGTGAACCTGCCGGGCTTTCTGGTGGTGATCGCCATGACCCTGCTGACCGCGCCCCTGGGCGTCAAGCTCGCCCATGCCATGGACCCGGCGCCGCTCAAGAAGCTCTTTGGCGCCTTCCTGATCCTCGTGGCGCTCAACATGCTGCGCAAGGCGTACATCGGCTGAGCACCGCCGCCGCTGCCGATGCTTCGAGTTGCCGCATGGCCCTGCCGTGCAAACAGCGGTTGCTGCGGGCCTCAGAGTGGATACCGTATCCCGGAGGGTGCGGCCCGGTTTGCCGGGGCATCAGATCTGAGCAGAGCGACCCCGGCGTGATGCCGCCGCGCGATCCGCGAGGGGACGCCCGGTGGAGCCGGAGCAGAGGCAGGGCAGATGGCGGCGCGACAGGAACGGATCGAGTTCGGTCTTTCTGAGACAGGCGCGGAGGCGGTGCTGAGCCTCTCGGGTGCGCTGTCGATCCGCACCGTGAGCGGGCTGCGCCAGCGTTTTGCCGCGCTGGGCTTCGACCGGCCGCTGGTCGTCGATCTTGCCGGGGTCGCGCGCATCGACACCGCCGGAGCGTGGCTGCTTGTCGATCTCGAGGCGCGGGCGCAGGCCGCCGGCGGCAGCTTCGGCCTGCGCAACGTGAGCGATACCACCGCCCTGCTGCTCGACAATGTCCGGCAGGCCCGTCCCGAGCGTGAAGACCGTCCGGCTGCGGCGCGCGGCATTCAGGCGCTGCTCGAGCAGATCGGCCGCGCGGTGGTGGGCGGCCTGCGCTACTTTGCCGACCTGACCGGGTTTCTCGGCCTGTTCCTCGCGCGGCTCGGGCGGGTGCTGCGCCATCCCTCACAGTTCCGCCTCACCGCGCTGGTGGCGCATTGCGAGGATGTGGGTCTGCGCGCCGTGCCGATCGTGGCGCTGATGTCGTTCCTGATCGGCGTGGTGCTGGCCTTTCAGGGCTCCGAGCAGCTGCGCCAGTTCGGCGCCGAGGTCTTCGTGGTCGACCTGATCGCCATCTCGGTGCTGCGCGAGCTGGGCATCCTGCTCACCGCGATCATCGTGGCGGGCCGCACCGCCTCGGCCTTCACCGCCGCCATCGGCTCGATGAAGATGCGCGAGGAGATCGACGCCATGCGCACGCTCGGGCTCGATCCCGGGGTGATGCTGTTCGTGCCGCGTATTCTTGCGCTGCTGCTGATGCTGCCGATCCTCGGGCTGATCGCCGATTTCATGGGGCTCTTCGGCGGCGCGCTGATGGCGTGGCTCGAGCTTGGCATCTCGCCCTCGATGTTCGTCACGCGGCTGATCGAGGGCACCGGCGTCGGGCATCTTCTCGTGGGGCTGGTCAAGGCCCCGGCCTTTGCGCTGATCATCGGCGTGGTGGGCTGCCACGCGGGGATGCAGGTCAAGGGCAACGCCGAGTCGCTGGGGCGGATGACCTCGGGCGCGGTGGTCGCGGCGATCTTCGCGGTGATCCTTGCCGACGCGCTGTTCTCGGTGTTCTTCGCGAAGGTGGGCATATGAGCGAGGCAGAGCGAGACGCGGTGATCCGGGTGCGCGGGCTGAAGACCCAGTTCGGCAGCCACGTGGTGCACGAGGATCTCGACCTCGACGTCTATCGCGGCGAGATCCTCGGCGTGGTCGGCGGCTCGGGCACGGGCAAGTCGGTGCTGCTGCGCACCATCACCGGTCTGCAGACCCCGGCGGCGGGCGAGATCGACGTGTTCGGCGTCGACGTGCTGGGGCGGGGCGCCGGGCGCGACAGCCTCGACGACCGCTGGGGGGTGATGTTCCAGGACGGGGCGCTGTTCTCGTCGCTGACGGTGCGCGAGAATATCGAGGTGCCGATGAAGGCGGTGCCGGGGCTGGCCCCCGACATTCGGCGCGAGCTGGCGGATCTGAAGATCTCGATGGTCGGGCTGCCCTATCTCGCCGGCGACCTTTATCCGTCCGAGCTCTCGGGCGGGATGCGCAAGCGGGCGGGGCTGGCGCGGGCGCTGGCGCTCGATCCCGAGATCGTTTTCCTCGATGAGCCCACGGCGGGGCTTGACCCCATCGGCGCGGCGGCTTTCGATACGCTGATCCGAAACCTCAGCCAGTCCCTTGGACTCACGGTCTTTCTCGTGACACATGACCTCGACACGCTCTACGCGATCTGCGACCGCATCGCCGTGCTATCGGAGCGCCGCGTCCTTGTGACCGGCAGCCTCGCGGACATGCTCGAGGTCGACGACCCGTGGGTGCGCGAGTATTTTCACGGACCGCGCGCCCGGGCGGCGTTTGCGGACACCGCGACAGGCACGGAGGACTGAGGCATGGAAACCCGCGCCAACTATGTGCTGATCGGGGCGTTCACGCTGGCGGGCTTTCTCGCGATGCTGGCGGCCTTCATGTGGTTCGCCAATATCCAGCTCGACCGCCAGTTCGCCTATTACGACATCGACTTCCCGACCGTCTCCGGCCTGTCCGATGCCTCTGACGTGCGCTTTTCCGGTCTGCCGGTGGGGCAGGTGGTCGATGTGCGCCTGTCGCCCGAGCGCGACGGAACGGTGCGGGTGCGGATCGAGATCGGCGCCGACACCCCGGTGCGCGCCGACAGCGTCGCCACCATCGAGGCGCAGGGCGTGACGGGGGTGTCCTATGTCGGCATTTCCGCCGGCACGCCCGAGGCGCCGCTGCTGTCCGAGGCCTCGGACGAGGACGTGCCCAATATCGAGGCCGGTCAATCGGTGCTGCAATCGCTCACCGAGGACGCGCCGCTTCTGGTCTCCGAAACCTTGCGCGCCGTGCAGGACGTGCGCCAGCTCTTCGGTGACGAGAACCAGGCCAAGGTTCAGAGCATCCTCGACAATATAGAGGACTCATCGGTCGCCTTCGCGCAGGCGCTGGATGATTTTTCGGCGGTCGGTGGCTCGGTCGCCACCTTCGCGGATCAGATCGACCGCTTCAACAACACGCTCGACTCGGTCAGCCGCGACGCCTCGGCAACGCTGGCGGATGTGCGCGAGGCGGTGGTCTCGGTGCGCGATCTCTCCGAGGAGGCGCGCGGGGTGCTTGAGCAGGGCGGCGGCACGCTGGAGCGCGCCGACAGCGCGATCGGGTCCGCCGAGCGCTACGTCACCGACCAGCTTGGCCCGGCGACCGAACAGCTGCAGCGCTCGGTGGCCGATATCGAGACCCGCTTCGCCGCGCTCAGCGACAGCGCCGGCGGGCTGGTCGAGACCTTCACCGAGACCGGGGAGACAGCGACGCAGCGCCTGACCGAGGCGCGCGAGACACTGACGGCAACCAACGAGATGATCGCCAGCATCGGGGCCACGATGGAGAGCGTCGATGGCGCGGCGCAGAGCGTCGACACGCTGATCGTGGGCGACGGAACGGCTTTGGTGGCGGAGCTGCGCGAAGCCACCGCGCAGGCGACGCGCGTCATCGAAGAGGTCGGCGCGGTGGCCGAGACTGACCTGCCCGCGATCATCGCCGATATCCGCAGTGCGACCGACACCGCCTCGGGCGTGGTGTCGCGCGTGGGCGAGGACTTGTCCTCGGCCTCGGGGCAACTCGACGATCTGGCGCGCAACGCGGGCGAAACGCTCGACAGTGTGCGCGTGACATTTACCAATGCCAACGACACGCTCTCTGCCATCAACGCGGCGCTCGAGACCGGCGACCGCGCCTTGCAGGCAGCCGAACAGGCCTTTCAGGGCGCCGACCGGGTGATGAACGAAGAGGTGGCGGGCATCGCCGAGAGCTTGCGCGCGACGCTGGCGCAGCTCGAGACCGCGGTGGCCGAGGTCGCGGGGGAGGTGCCCGGCGTCACCGAGGAGCTGCGCGCCGCCAGCCGCTCGGCACAGGCCGCCTTTGCCGAGATCGAGACGGCGGTGGGCCAGAGTGCCCCGGCGGTCAGCGCCTTCGCCACCGATGCGTTGCCGCAGTTCGGGCGGCTGGCTGCCGAGACGCGGACCCTGATCAACAACCTCGATGACCTGGTCGAGCGGCTCGGGCGCGATCCCGGCCGCTTCCTGCTCGACCAGCGCGCCCCGGAATACGGGCGATAAGGAGATGACCCCCATGCTGCGCCTGATCCCGATCCTGTTCGCTGCCGCCCTTACCGGCTGTGGCGCGCTCACCGCGCTCGAAGAGGCGTCGACCCCTCTCGAGGTCTACGAACTGCGCACCCCGGAGGTGGCGCAAAGCGGTGCGCGGCGCGGCGTGGAGGTGATCGTCGAGGAGCCGCTCGCCAGTGGCTCGCTCGCGACCGAGCGCATCATGATCCGACCCTCGCCGCTACAGGCGCAGTACCTGCCCGGCGTGCGCTGGGCCGATCCGGCGCCGGCGATGCTCCAGACGATGCTGGTGCGCAGCCTGAGCGAGACCGGCGCGCTGGGCTCGGTCAGCCGCCGGCCCGTCGGCCCGCGCGCCGATTACGCGGTGCTGGGCGAGCTGACCGATTTTCAGGGCGAAGCGATGCAGGGGGCCGAGACCGGGCTGGTGCGGGTACGTTTCGTGCTGCGCGTGGTGCGCGAGGGCGATGCCCGTGTCGTGGCGACCCGAAGCTTCGAGGCCACCGAGCTTGCCGCCGCGACCGATCCCGACAGCATTGTTGTCGCCTTCGACAGTGCCACCTCGCGGCTGCTGCCCGAGGCGGTGGCGTGGATCGTCTCGCAGGCCCGCTGAGAGGCCCGCGGGCGCACTGCCCCGAGACCTTGATCTTCGACCGCGCGCGATCGCCGAGGCGTGGTCCGAGGCCGGGCTCCGGGGGGCATTGCCCGTGGCGGCGGTGGACGGGCCTTACTCCATCCCGATTGCCGCCCGCGCCAGCCCGTCGAGCAACTCGTGGATGGTCTGCATCTCGCCCTCGGGGAAGGCGCGGAAGCCGATGGTTGTGGTCTCGGGCGCGTCGTGGCGCACCATGACGAAGATGTCGTAGGGGCAGAACATGATGTTCATCGGATCCGCCTCCATCACCTGTCGCGAGAGTTGCGCCGAGCAGAAGCTGTAGACATCCGCCTGATCGTAGAGAACCACGTCCGAGCCGACGTCCTCGCGCGTGCGCTCGAGCATCTCGCCGACGTGGCTGACATGGTCCACCACGAGGCCAGCGTCGATGATCGCGTTCTCGAGCCCGAAGGTCACGTCGTCGAAGCTCTGGTCGGTGTCATAGGAAACGACATCGGCGGCCAGTGCCGGCGCGGTGCTCAACACGAGCGCTGCCATCCATTTCATCATCTCTCTCCTCCCTTTCGGTTGCCGTCCCCGGCAAGCGTTGTCACTGTGGCGTCAGGACTCGCAGGGTATGCGGGAGGCGGCTGTCATGCAAATGAATGAATACGTGAGGATGTGACCATGGGTGCGGCAATGTATGCGCTTCAGGTGCTGGCACTGGTCTTTGTCGCGGTGGTGGGGATCGGCGTCTTCGTGGCGCTGGCGCTCTATGTCATCGACTCGGTGCAGTCGAACGACGCGATCCGCCGCAACTACCCGGTGATCGGCCGCTTCCGCGGCCTGTTCACCAAGCTGGGCGAGTTCTTCCGGCAGTATTTCTTTGCCATGGACCGCGAGGAGATGCCGTTCAACCGGGCGCAGCGCGACTGGGTCTACCACGCCACGAAGGGCAAGGATAACACCGTCGCATTCGGCTCGACCCGCAACCTCAACATCCCCGGCACGCCGATCTTCGTCAACGCGGTGTTCCCGCCGCTCGACGACCAGTTCGCCACCACCGACCCGATGGTGATCGGCCCGCACGCGCGGGTGCCCTACCTGGCCCGGTCGATCTACAACATCTCGGGCATGAGCTATGGCGCGATCTCGAAGCCGGCGGTCGAGGCGCTGAGCAAGGGCGCCTGCGAGGCGGGGATCTGGCTCAACACCGGTGAGGGCGGGCTCTCGCCTTATCACGAGGCGGCGTCTTGCGATCTGGTGTTCCAGATCGGCACCGCCAAGTTCGGGCTGCGCGACGAGCAGGGCCGCATCGACGACGACAAGCTGCGCGCCGTGGCTGCCAACCCGCAGGTCAAGATGTTCGAGCTGAAGCTGGCGCAGGGGGCCAAGCCCGGCAAGGGCGGCATTCTGCCCGGCGAGAAGGTCAACGAGGAGGTCGCGGCGATCCGCGGTCTCAAGGTCGGGCAGGCGGGGATCTCGCCCAACCGTCACCCCGAGATCGACGATTTCGACGATCTGCTCGACATGATCGGCCATATCCGCGAGGTCTCGGGCAAGCCCGTGGGCTTCAAGACGGTGATCGGCTCGTCGGATGCGTGGGAGGATCTCTTCAAGCTGATCAATGAGCGCGGCAGCGAGAGCGCGCCCGACTTCATCTGCATCGACGGCGGCGAGGGCGGCACCGGCGCGGCGCCGATGCCGCTGATCGACCTCGTCGGGATGCCGATCCGCGAGGCGCTGCCGCGCATCGTCGACCTGCGCGACCGCTACGGTCTCAAGGACCGCATCCGCATCATCGCCTCCGGCAAGCTGGTGAACCCGGCCGACGTGGCCTGGGCGATCTGCCTCGGCGCGGATTTCGTCACCTCGGCGCGTGGCTTCATGTTCTCGCTTGGCTGCATCCAGGCGCTGAAATGCAACCGCAACACCTGCCCGACCGGCATCACCACCCATGACCCGCATCTTCAGCAGGGGCTGGTGGTGCAGAACAAGTACAAGAAGGTGGCGAACTACGCCAAGGGCGTCATCAAGGAGGTCGAGACCATCGCGCACTCGGTGGGTGTCTCGGAGCCGCGCCAGATGCGGAGGCGGCACGTGCGCATCGTGCAGGCCGATGGCAGCTCGATCCCGTTCAACAAGATCCGGCCGAGCTATCAGCCGGAAGCCGCGGCCTCCCGGACCGAGGCCTGAGCCGGGCGGCGGGTGTTGCCCCGCCGCGAAGAGCGCGGCAGGGCAACGGGATCAGGCCCAGATTATCAGGCGTGGATCATCCGCCCGGCTTTCATCTCGGCAAAGACGTCGCGCTTGCCTTTGCCCTTGCTGCCTTTCGCGCGGGTTTCCTCGAGCTCCTTGTTGAGCCGGGCGATCTTGGCTTCGCGCCCGAACAGCGCCTCGAGGAAGATCTGCTTCACCACGCTGACATGCTTCTTGTCCTTGAGGTTCAGCTTCTTCGCGGCCTCGGTCGCGGCCTTGTTGGGGTCCTTGTAGCCGGTGAGGCGCGCGCAGTGATGATCGACGAATATCTTGCTCTTGAAGAAGGCCGGCACCGCCTTGCCCTCGAGCAGCTTGCTGCAATGCTGCTCCATGAAATCGATCACCTTCTTGTAGTCGGGGTTGTCCCATTCCTCGATGCCGAAGGCGAGATCGGCGATCTGCTGCATCTTCGGCGACATCTGGATCTTGTGGCTGGCGTTCTTGGCAAAGAACATCTGGTAGCGCACCGCGGGGCGCGCGTCGGCGGTGACGTATTTGAAATAGGCGTCGTATTCCTTGTTGCCGCGCAGGAATTCGTTGAAGGCGCGGACCAGTTCGGTGTCGCGCTTGATACCGGCGATGGTGGTCGGGTAGGTCACGAGGCCAGCTTTATAGGGCATTGGGGCTTCCTTTCATGAGCGGCCACGAGCCGGGCCGGGAGGGGAGGGAGGCGGTTGCGGGCCGATGATCTGCCCTTGGCCGCAGTGTTGTGCCGGGTAAGTGCGGGCTCGCGCCGAAAAGGTTCATCGCCGGGCAGCGGCGCGGGCATCGGGATTGGGCAGAGGGATCGGGCGGGGGCAATGTTTCAGCGCCCGAACGTGAACGTGAGACGCTTTGCTTTGGCAGATACGCATCGCTCGCATACCTTTTGTCCAAGCAAACGCAGGAGGTTCCGCATGGCCGGCCGCTACAAGAGTCCGCTGACCGCATCCGACGTCACCCCCGAGCACGCCTGGCTCAACCGCCGCCAGCTGATGGCCGGTGCCGCCGGGCTCGGTCTGGCCGGTCTCGCCGGCAGGGCGGGCGCAGCACCAAGCGATCTCGAGCCCAACGACTGGGAAGAGATCACCAGCTACAACAATTTCTACGAGTTCGGCACCGGCAAGGAGGATCCCGCCCGCCATGCCGACCAGCTCACCATCGACCCCTGGACGGTGCGCATAGACGGCCTGGTCGACCGGCCCGGCGACTATGCCTTCGACGACATCATGTCCCAGATGACCATCGAGGAGCGCATCTACCGCTTCCGCTGTGTCGAGGCCTGGTCGATGGTGGTGCCGTGGAACGGCTTCGAGCTCGCCGATCTGCTGGATCTCGCTGGCGTGCAGCCTTCGGCGAAGTATGTCGCCTTCGAGACCGTGCTGCGCCCGGACGAGATGCCCGGCACCGCCTACAAGGTGCTCGATTGGCCCTATGTCGAGGGACTGCGGCTCGACGAGGCGGTGCATCCCCTCACCATCATGGCCACCGGCATCTACGGGCACGACATCCCGAAACAGAACGGGGCGCCGCTGCGGCTGGTGGTGCCGTGGAAATACGGCTTCAAATCGATCAAGTCGGTGGTGCGCATCACCCTGACCGACAGCGAGCCGCCGACCGCGTGGAACAAGGCCAACGCGCGCGAGTATGGCTTCTATTCCAACGTGAACCCCGAGGTCAGTCACCCACGCTGGTCGCAGGCGACCGAGCGCGAGATCGGCGGCGGGCTGTTTTCGCCCCGGAAGCCCACGCTGATGTTCAACGGCTATGCCGACGAGGTCGCGTCGCTCTACGAGGGTATGGACCTCGCCCGGAACTTCTGAGGCTCAGGGCGTGGCTCAGAGCCCCATGCGATAGCGCAGGCTCCGGTGATGATCCGGCGCGGCATGGGCGTTCTGCGCGGCGATGGCCCGCATCTCGGCGATGAAGGTCTCGCGCGCGCTCAGGTATTTGGGGATGTAGAGATGCGGCTGATCGGCAAAGCTCAGGACCAGCGCCGGCCGGTTTGGGTGCATCTCGATCCCGGTCAGGCCGGAGAGCTGCCGGGTCTGTGGGCGGGGGTCGATGCCGTAGCTGCGGATCTCGCGCCGGTCATAGGCGACGCGCTGCACGAAGAGCAGCATGGCCGTCGAATAGGCCAGCCCCGCCCCGATCGCGAGCTTGAGGATTCGCGCGCCTTCCGGAAGCGCCCAGCCCACCGACTCCGTCAGGGGTGTGAGGTCCACATATATAAGCATCAGCGCCGCGAGGATCGGCCCGCCGATCCGCAGCCCCCAGGGCGGGCGCAGCACGGTGCGGAAGTCCTCTGTCGTCGCGCGCGAGGGGAAGGCGGCAGAGAGCACCGAGAGCCCGACATCCTCGAGGCTGTCATCCTGCGCGAAGACAGAGGTCTCGCCCTTGGATTTTTTCCAGAGCCGGAAGGCGATGGTCAGAAGCACGGAGGCCCCGATGCCGCAAACCGCAAGCAAGAGCGTGTCATCAATCATGTGGTCGATCCTCAATTGATCCGCCTCCGGGATCGCAGGGGAATATGGACCGGGTGGCGCGGAATTCGGGTAAGTTGAAGACAATGCAAAGGAGTGGCCGCACCATGCTGGTGGACCGGATCAACAAGGGGGCGCGGCGGGTGCCGAGCTGGCTCGTCTACCTGCTCTTGGCGCTGCCCGCGCCGTGGTTCTTCTATAGTGGTGCCACAGGCGGCCTCGGCGTCGAGCCGATCAAGGCGCTCGAGCACGAACTGGGCGAGCTGGCGCTGCAACTGCTGATCGCGGGGCTCTGCATCACGCCGCTGCGCCGTCATGCCGGGGTGAACCTGCTGAAGTTCCGCCGCGCCGTGGGGCTGATGGCCTTCTTCTACGTGGCGCTGCACCTCCTGGTCTGGCTGCTGCTCGACATTCAGGACCCGGCCCGGATCTGGGCCGATATCGTCAAGCGCCCCTATATCACCGTGGGTATGGCAGGCTTCCTGCTGTTGCTGCCTTTGGCGCTGACATCGACCAACGGGGCGATCCGGCGACTTGGCAAGCGCTGGCGGCAGCTGCACCGGCTGGTCTACGCGGCGGCGCTGCTGGGCGGGCTGCACTTCGTGATGCTGGCGAAGGGCTTCCAGATCGAGCCACTCCTCTATCTGGGGGCGACGGTCGTCCTGGTGGCGCTGCGGCTCCCGGCTCTGCAGCGCCGCGTGGCCCTGCGCAGCTGAGGGGCCCCCGTCCGGCTCATCTTGGCGCCCCCGACTCGTCCGAGTCGGGGGCGCTTGCGATTCAGAAGGGGTGACTCGGGTGAGTCCGGGGCTGACTCGGCCGGATTCTGGATGGATCTGTGGATAGGTCTGTGGGCAGCCCGTCCCCTGGTGCGGTGACTCGCCTGAAGCTGTTGGTGTTTCCGTTGGGTCAGGGTGTTTTGTTGTGGTGTTGGGCGAGAAAGTTTGCCCATCAAGTCATTGATATCATGTGATTTGTGATGTTCTTTTGGAAGAACATGACGTTTTCCTAAAAAAGGGGTTGCGGGTGTCGGGGGGTATCCGTAAAAGCCCCTTCACCGGCGGCGCTGAGGCGCACGACGGGGCGCCAGACGGGGCGGCGGCGAGGCGGAAACGCGGAGCTGACGCAGACGAGGCGGCAAGACATTCGAGAGGTATGACGGGCGGGCGCGCCGGAAGTTAGGGCGCACTGGTCTGGTTTTGTCTCTCACGCTGTTTGACATCGCTAATATCTGAAGAGATATGTGGGCGACCTTGGTTCATTCGATGGATCAAACGTC
>Ga0115012_10000056_pt1 | contig 66713 bp, 55 predicted proteins | sample TroAtlMetagenome_FD_88706 | JGI IMG/M metagenome (GOLD analysis project Ga0115012, IMG submission 88706) | Marine eukaryotic phytoplankton communities from Atlantic Ocean - Tropical Atlantic ANT10 Metagenome | ecosystem: Environmental > Aquatic > Marine > Oceanic | place: Tropical Atlantic... | reverse complement strand
GCAGAAGGCCGAGATGGCCGATCTGCCGCGCGAAGTGCCGGAAACCGCGGAGGCTGCCAGTGCCTCGAGCTGGGCGCTTTCGGTGGGCGTTGCCACGATCTCGCTGCCTCTGGCCGTGCCGCTTCTCGCCTACAATGCCACCAGCGCCTTCCCGCAGCAGCGCCGCATGCTGGCCACCGGGATCGCTGGTCTCTTCGTGGCCCTCGACGCCACCGGCGTCGCGGCCGGCCTGCTTGGCACCTACTGATCCCCGTCCCGCGGCGCCGGGCCCCTGGTTTGGGGCTCGGCCCAAGGAGGCCGTCCTATCGGCGGTTTTCCGGCATAGGCATGGCGCTGGGACATTTCTGTTTGCCCCTTTTCGGGGCTGAGCTACCGTCATCTCCAACTCAGAGAGAATTGGAGAACCTAGAATGTTCCGCCGGGTATTCAGACTTGCCGCAGCCGTCACCCTCGGGCTCGCCACGGCAGGCACGGTGCAGGCCGCCACATGCGGCAACAACGCCAGCGGCTTCAACGCGTGGAAGCAGGCGTTCGCGGCCGAGGCGCAGCGCGCCGGCGTTGGCCAACGCGGCATCCAGGCGCTGATGAACGCGCAGTATTCCACCACCACCATCTCGGCGGACCGCAATCAGAAGGGCGTGAAATACGCGCTCAACGATTTCATCCGGATCCGCCTTGGCTCGCTCGACGGGTTTGCCGCCACCGGCCGCAAACGGATCCAGCGCAACCCGCAATTCTACGCCGCGGTCGAGCAGCGCTACGGCGTCCCGGCGGGCATCCTCGTGGCGATCCACGGCATGGAGACCGGCTTTGGCCGCACCATGGGCAACGTGCCGGTGGTCTCGTCGATCAGTACCGTGGCCTATGATTGCCGCCGGTCCTCGTTCTTCACACCGCATGCGCTCGCGGCGCTGCAGATGGTCGATCGCGGAATGCTCTCGCCGACCCAGAAAGGCGCCGCCCATGGCGAGCTCGGCCACACCCAGTTCCTGCCGGGCAATGCCATGCGCTACGGCGTCGACGGCAATGGCGACGGCCGTGTCGATTTCTACAACGAGTGGGACGCGCTGGCCTCGACCGCGAACTTCCTGCGCCAGAAAGGCTGGCGCCCGGGCCAGCCCTACCAGCAGGGCACCGCAAATTTCCGCGTACTGAACGAGTGGAACGCGGCGACGGTCTACCAGCAGGCAATCGCCCTCGCGGCCGAGCGGATCGACCGCTGAGCAGCGAAGAGCTGCAACCAGAGGAAGATCGGCGGACGGGGTGACGATGGTTAATGTCGTATTAACGCCATCGCCCCGTCCCCGATATGCCAGATTTGCTATATAATTTCCAAATCGTAATCACTGAACGAGTTCAGGGAGTCCGACGGTTTGGACCACATCGAGACACCGCACGCGGGCATTTTTCTGACCCACGACATCGCGCTGAACGACCGGCAGTTGCTCAGCGATGCGGCGCAGGTGTTGCGACGTCTCGATTCCGCATCTGGCCGAGCGATCCGGAGGTCCAAGAAACGGGCGGCGCTGATGGCCGACCATTTCGGCGTGGCGGTAAGGGTGCAGCGCATTCCCGACGACGCGCCCTACCTGTCGGTCCGCATTCTGCATCGCAAGGACGAGAGAGGCGACGACACGCTCGCCCGCCGGATCTTGGCGCAAACCGTCCGCGGCATGCTCTCGCATATCCCGGTCGAGACGATCGACTGGTACGATTGCGAGACCCTGATCGAACCCGATGACTTTCGCGAGATCTTCGACCCTCAGGTGGCCGAGAGCGTCTACAGCCCGTCTCAGCCGCCCCACATGGACTTCGCCCTGTCCGAGCACCTGCGCGACATGATGGAGCTCGACGACGCGCCCGAACCCGTTGAGCCGCAACCCGCCGCTGTCGTCGCTCCTGTCGTCGAACGCAGGCAGGCACCCGAAAGAGCCTCGACCCGCTCGCCGTCCAAGCGGCGCAAGCTCGGGCTTGGGGTCGTGCTTGTACCGCTGCGCGCGCCGCGTCTGCTCTGGAGCCTCTGTCGTCGCATGGATCTGCGTATCATCGCACAGGTCACGGCGGTCGTGGCGCTGCTGGTCGCCCTTCAGAACACCGAGTTCCTGCGCGACATCCTCTATCAGGTCATGCGCTGAGCGCGAGCGCCCGCGCGCGCTCCATCACATAGGTGTGGATCGAGAACACCACGGCGCGCGTTTCGGGAAGGCGCACGAGGCATTGGCGCTCGGAACGGAAGTAGGCAGCGGTGCTCGGGTCCGAGCGATCGTCGTTGTCGCGTCGGGGCCCCGGCTGGAACAGCGTTGGATCGTCATACCAGAGGCGGTTGAAACGCATCAGCGGGCGTCCCGGCTGCACCCCGTCGAACAGGCGCTGCACCCGCGCGGCAATGGCGTCGTCATACTCGGGGATCGGCACGTGGATCTCGACCAGCGGGCGCATCACCTTCTGCGCCAGCCGCCAGCCGGCGGGGAAGCACAGCACCGCCCCGGTCAGCACGTGCTCGGCCTCGCCCTCTGCCTTCTCGAGCAGGCAGAGATCCTCCTGCACCAGTCGTCCCAGCGTCCCCATCGGGTCAGCACGATCTAGCGTCACCTGCCCTCCGTCCGGGCGCGTGACGCGCTCGCCGTCGCGGCAAAAGCCCTCCGGCAGATGCGAGAGCACGAAACCCAGCAATTCGTCCGCCGCCGGGCGGGCGCGTTCCGAAAGTGCGAGCACAGCGTCGCGATTGGTGTCGAGCAGATGCTCGCGGGTCGCCATCTGCCCGGCATAGGCCTCGTCGACGAGCAGCCAGTCGGACATGGCGACCGGGCCGATATTGGGCAGCGGCCGCGAGGTGGAGAGATCGAAGGGAACGCGCTCTTGCAGGGTCATGGCAAAGGGCTAGCGCCACCGCAGGGGCACCGCAAGATGCGGCAGCGTCGCGATCAACGAAAAGCGGCGCGGGAAGCCCCCGCGCCGCTTGATCTGCTTTCCTCTGAGGCGAAGGCTCAGCCGCGGGCGCGGCCCATGGCCTTCCAGGCCAGCGGCAGGATCAGCGCGGCCAGCGCCAGCTTCACCGCGTCACCGACGAGGAACGGGGTCAGGCCCCACTCAAGGATCGGCTTGTCCCAGCCGTAGAGCATGCCGAGCCAGATCAGGCCGGGCACGTAGATCAGGGCGTTGCCGAGCAGCATTGCACCCGCCATCTTGGGGGCCGAGCGGTCCCAGCCAGCGCGCGCCAGCGTGCCGAGCAGCAGCACCGCCATGACATAGCCCACGAGGTAGCCGCCGGTGCCGCCCATCATGTAGGCAAAGCCGTTGAGCTCGGCCGTGCTCCCGGCGAAAACGTCGAAGCCGAGCGCGCCCACCAGCATGTAGCCGAGGATGGTCACCAGGCCGAGCCGCGCGCCGTAGGCAGCGCCGAGGGTCAGCACGCCGAAGGTGCCCATGGTGATCGGCACCGGCCACATCGGCACCTTGATCTTGGCCATGATCGCCAGGAAGGCGATGCCGGCCACCACGAGGGCGGCCTGCTTGAGGCGCAGGGCGGTGCCTTCCGTGGCACCGAAGCTTTCCACCAGAACGGAGCGGTTCTGTGCGATGGTCATCGGGTGTCCCCCTTGTTTCATCTCCATTGCCTCAGGTTTTGCACCAAGGTGATGCACACCGCAAGCCGTCACGAAGCCGTCATGCACGCTTAATTTGCAAACTCGTGCTTTGCAGCCGCAAAGCGCCTGCCCTGCCCGGCGCCCGATCTCTGCGTTCGATCTTTGCGCCCGGGCCCGGCGTCTGTCGTCCCGGCCGGGCTTGCCCCGGGCGCCTCGCGGTGTCAGGTCTTGTGCGGTCCATAGCTCAGCGCGAGGCGCAGATGTCCACGCCGGTTTCCTCGATCCGCAATCTCGGCCCCGCCGTCGAGGCGGCCTGCGCCCGCGCAGGCATTCCCGATGCCGAAACGCTGCGCGAGCTCGGGGCGCATGACGCCTACGGCCGGATGCTGCGCGCCGGCACCAGGCCGCATTTCATCAGCTACTACGTGCTGCACATGGCGCTTCAGGGCCGGCCCTGGAACGATTGCCGGGGCAAGGAGAAAGACGAACTGCGGGCGCGGTTCGATGCGCTCTGCGGCGAGGTTTCGGGCCGTAGCGAGGCGCTTTCGGGGATCGAGGCGGTGCTTGACGAGATCGGCGTCATTGCGCGGCGCAAGGACGGCTGAGGCAGAGTCTCGTCCGCCCAAGCGGACGCTGCTGCCGGCCCGGGGCGGAACCCGCGACGGGGTATTCACGTTGATTGGCCAAACGTAACACGCAACGGAGGCCCGTCCCCATGGACCTTATCCGCATCATCGTCGCCATCCTCCTGCCGCCGCTCGGCGTCTTCCTGCAGGTGGGTCTTGGCAAGCACTTCTGGATCAACATCCTGCTCACGCTTCTGGGCTATATCCCCGGCATCGTCCACGCCGTCTGGATCATCGCCCGGACGCCGGAGCACGCGTGATCGCCATGTCGCGTCGTGACACCTTTGAACGGGTCGAGCGCGTCGAGCGCTATGCACGCCGCCTCGACCGGGCTTTCCGCCTGCCCTTCACCGGGATCCGGCTGGGATGGGATTCGATCATCGGCCTCGTGCCGGGCATCGGCGACACGCTGGCGCTGGCACCGGCGGTCTGGATTGTTAACGAGGCCCGAGAGCTCGGTGCGCCCAAGTCTCTGGTTGTGCAGATGGGGTGGAACGTGGCCGTGGACTGGGCCATCGGCCTGTTGCCGCTGATCGGCGACATCATGGACATCGGCTACAAGGCGAACATGCGCAACGCGGCACTGCTGCGCCGCTGGGCGGAGGAATACTACCGGACCGCCGGAGAAGGCCGGGCCGAGGCACCCGACTACCAAGGGGCCGAGCTGGCTTGACATCTGCCGGAAGGCAAAAAGAAAACGGGCGCCCCTCTGGGCGCCCGTTTCGCGTCTTGTAACGGGTCCGAAACGACGGCTTAGCCGACCAGTTCGAGGCCCGAGAAGAAGTAGGCGATCTCTTCCGCGGCGGTCTCCGGCGCGTCGGAGCCGTGCACCGAGTTCTCGCCGACCGACTCGGCGAACTCTGCGCGGATGGTGCCTTCTGCGGCGTCCGCCGGGTTGGTGGCGCCCATCACTTCGCGGTTCTTGGCGATCGCGCCTTCCCCTTCCAGCACCTGCACCACGACCGGCTCGGAAGCCATGAACTCGCAGAGTTCGTCGTAGAACGGACGCTCGGCGTGCACCTTGTAGAACTCGCCGGCCTGCGCCTTGGTCAGGTGAATGCGCTTTTGTGCGACGATGCGGAGGCCCGCTTCCTCAAACTTGGCATTGATCTTGCCGGTCAGGTTGCGGCGGGTGGCATCGGGCTTGATGATCGAAAAGGTCCGTTCGAGGGCCATGTCTGTCTCCATTGAAAGGCCGGGCATCTGGCCCGGCCGGTATTTTCTGATGTGGGCGTTACCATGCACGCGAGGTCTTGGAAAGACCCGAGCCACCCCGCGCGGCGGCAGGTTTCGGCTTGTGAGGGGCCAGCCCCTCGCGCTCCCCGGGATATTTCAAGCCAAGAGAAGATCATGGGGGATTTCCGTGCCGCTGCGCCTCTGCTAGAGCGCGGGCATGCTCAGGATCGATGACATTTCCTATTCCGTCGAGGGGCGGCCCCTGTTCGAGGGCGCCTCCGCGGTGATTCCCGTCGGCCACAAGGTCGGCCTCGTTGGCCCCAACGGCGCCGGCAAGACCACGCTGTTCCGGCTGATCCGCGGCGAGCTGACGCTCGACGGCGGCGAGATCGGCCTGCCCGAGCGCGCCCGCATTGGCGGAGTGGCGCAGGAGGCGCCGGCGTCGGACGTCTCGCTGATCGAGACGGTGCTGGCCGCCGATGCCGAGCGCGCGGCACTGATGGCCGAGGCCGAGACGGCCACCGATGCGCATCGCATCGCCGAGGTCCAGACCCGGCTGGCCGATATCGACGCCTGGTCGGCGGAGGGGCGCGCGGCCTCGATCCTCAAGGGCCTGGGCTTCGACGAGGCCGACCAGCAACGCCCGAGCTCGGATTTCTCGGGCGGCTGGCGGATGCGGCTGGCCCTGGCCGGGGTGCTTTTTGCACAGCCCGACCTGCTGCTGCTCGACGAGCCGACGAACTATCTCGATCTCGAGGGCGCGTTGTGGCTCGAGAGCTATCTCACCCGCTATCCGCATACGGTGATCGTGATCTCGCACGACCGCGGGCTGCTGAACCGGGCGGTGGGCGCGATCCTGCATCTCGAGGACCGGCAGCTGACGCTGTACCAGGGCGGCTACGACACCTTCGCCCGCACCCGGGCGGAGCGCCGCGCAGTGCAGGCGGCCGCAGCGAAGAAGCAGGAGGAGCGCAAGGCCCACCTGCAGAGCTTTGTCGACCGGTTCCGCGCCAAGGCCTCGAAGGCCAAGCAGGCGCAGGCGCGTCTCAAGATGATTGCGCGGATGGACACCATCACCGCGCCCGAGGAGGCCGCCAAGCGGGTGTTCAGCTTCCCGCAGCCCGACCAGCTTTCTCCGCCCATCGTGGCGCTTGAAGGCGGCGCCACGGGCTATGGCGATCGGCGGGTGCTGTCGCGGCTGAACCTGCGCATCGACCAGGACGACCGCATCGCGCTCTTGGGCCGCAACGGCCAGGGCAAGTCGACGCTATCGAAGCTTCTCGCAGATCGGCTGGTTCTGATGGACGGCAAGATGGTCCGCAGCTCAAAGCTGCGCATCGGCTATTTCGCCCAACACCAGGTCGACGAGCTGCATCTCGACGAGACGCCGTTGCAGCATCTCCAGCGCGAGCGCCCCGAGGCCGCGCCGCCAAAGCTGCGCGCCCAGCTTGCAGGCTTCGGGTTGATGGCAGCCCAGGCAGAGACCGAGGTGGGCCGGCTCTCGGGTGGGCAGAAGGCACGCCTGTCGCTGCTTCTCGCCACGCTCGACGCGCCGCACATGCTGATCCTCGACGAACCGACCAACCACCTCGACATCGAGAGCCGTGAGGCGCTGGTCGAGGCGCTGACGGAATATTCCGGCGCGGTGATCCTGGTCAGCCACGACATGCACCTCCTGAGCCTTGTGGCCGACCGGCTATGGCTGGTGAAGGACGGCACGGTGAAGCCCTACGAGGACGATCTCGACGCCTACCGGGCGCTGCTGCTGACGCAGGACAAGCCCGCGAAGCCCGAGAAGGCGAAAGCCGCCGCGCCCAAGGCACCGAAGCCCTCGCGGGACCAGATCCTCGCGCTGCGCTCGGAGGTACGCAAATGCGAGGCGCGGGTGGAGAAGATCGAGGAGATGCGCGAGAAGCTCGCCAAGAAGCTCGCCGACCCGGCGCTCTACGAGGCTGCCCGCGCCGGCGAGCTCGATACCTGGAACAAGAAATACGCCGAGGTCATGGACGGCTTGCATCGCGCCGAGGCGCTCTGGGAAGCGGCGCTGCAGAAGCTCGAGACCGCCGAAACCGCCTGAGCCCGACCGCGTCGCCTTCTGGCAGACCTCGGATGCCTCCGGCGGGAGTATTTTTGACGAAGAGAAGCCAGGAGCGCTGCGCCCCTGGCTTCTTTGGTTCAAAAATACCTCGGGGGTGAATGCGGCCCTGCCGCAGAGGGGGCAGCGCCCCCTGTTGCCCCCGTCGCCAGGTGCCACGTCAGGCGGTGGCGCCGTCCTCCGAGGGCTCATCGACCGCCTCGGTGGTCTCCTTGGTCTCGGGGATCGCCAACGACAGGAGGATTGCCGAGAGCCCGGCCAGCGTGATCGGCGTTGCCACCACCTGTTTGAGGAATGCCGGCAGGTTCTGCGTTGCCTCCGGCACCAGCGTCACCCCGAGGCCCAGACCAAAGCTTACCGCCATGATGTAGACCTTGCGGCGGTCGATCTCCTGAGTGGCGAGGATGCGGATGCCGGCCACCGCGATGGTGCCGAAGAGCACCAGCGTCGCGCCGCCCAGCACCGGCTTGGGGATCAGCAGGAAGAGCTGGCCCACGAAGGGAAAGAACCCGAGCAGCACGAGGATGCCGCCGATATACATCCCCACGTGCCGTGATGCGACACCGGTCATCTGGATGACGCCGTTGTTCTGCGAAAACGTGGTATTGGGGAAGGTATTGAAAAGCGCCGCCAGCGCCGAGTTGACGCCGTCGGCGAGAATGCCGCCCTTGATCCGGCGCAGGTAGACCGGCCCCTTGACCGGTTGGCCCGCGATCACCGAGTTGGCCGTCAGGTCGCCCGAGGTCTCGATCGCCGTCACGAGGAAGATGAAGGCGATGGGGATGAACAGGCCGATGTCGAAATCGAGCCCGTATTTCAACGGTTGCGGGATGGCGATCAGCTCGCCCTCCCCGGCCCTCGAGAAATCCACCATGCCGAAGACCATCGACACGATGGTGCCGACCACGAGTCCGACCATGATCGCCGAGATGCGCAGCATCGGGCTGCCGGTGAAGGTCAGAACGAGGATCACCGCCACCACGATCGAGCCCATGATCAGGTTGATCGGCTTGCCCAGGTCCTCGCCCGCGCCGACGCCGCCGGCGAAATCCGTGAAGCCCACCTTGACCAGAGACAGGCCGATCACGGTGATGACGATGCCGGTCACCGTGGGCGTGATGATCTTGCCGAGCTTGTCGATGAACTGGCTCAGCACGATCTCGACCACGCAACCGGCGAGGCAGAGACCGAAGATCATCGCCAGCATGTCTTCGGGCGTGCCGCCGTTGTTCTTGACCGCGAAGCCCGCGGCGAGGATCGGCCCGAGGAAGGCGAAGCTCGTGCCCTGCACGCTCAGAAGCCCCGAGCCAACCGGCCCGATGGTCTTGCACTGGATGAAGGTGGCGACGCCTGAGACCAGCAGCGACATCGCGATGAGATAGGGCACGTACTCGCCCAGCCCCAGAACCCCGCCAATCACCAGTGTCGGCGTCACGATGCCGACGATGGAGGCGAGGATGTGCTGGAACGCGGCCAGCGCCGCCGCGGGCGGCTCGGGCCTGTCCTCGAGCGTGTAGATGAGTGATCCGGTCGATTGCGTGTCGGTGGCCATGGCGCCCTCCATCCTGTGTCCCCGGAAGGGTCAGACGCGCCGCGCCGGCTCTCCCGCAACAAGCTTTCGGAGATCGGGCGCGCCGGGCCAGTTCTTTGACGTTTCCATGACAGGCCGCGCGGGCCGGGCGTGGCAAACGCGCAAACCCGGCGCGTTCGCTTGAAGCCATGCACGTAAAACGGGCAGACGTTGGACCGCCTGCCCGTCTGTGGTCATGAGGGCCGGACCCGCGCCTCAGCGGTAGAGCAGCGACACGCCCTCGCTGAAGAGATGCACCTTTTCGGGCGCGGCGGAGAGCGTCACCTCGGAGCCGCGCAGCCCCTTGTGGATGCCCGGCAGCTTGGCGATCACCGGCTCCTTGGAGGCGCCGTCATCGACGAAGTGCAACAGCGTCACCTCGCCGAGCGCCTCGGTCAGGGCCACCTTGCCGGTATAGGCCCCCTCGCCTTCCGCCAGCACGAAATCCTCCGGCCGGAAGCCAACGTTCACCTTCAGGCCCATATCGGCATCGGTGGTCGGCACGGTAGAGACCGCGCTGCCGCCGGCGTCCAGCCTCACGGTGGTGCGTTCGCCGGTCGCGATCACCTCGCCGGGCATCAGGTTCATCGCCGGAGAGCCGATGAACTGGGCCACGAACTCGGAATTCGGCGTTTCGTAAAGCTCGAGCGGCGAGCCGACCTGCGCCACGCCCTTGTTGGCCAGCACCACGATGCGGCTGGCCAGCGTCATCGCCTCGACCTGGTCGTGGGTGACGTAGATCATCGTGCGGTCGGGCATCTGCTCCTTGAGTTGCGCAATCTCGATCCGGGTGGCGACGCGCAGCGCCGCGTCGAGGTTCGAGAGCGGCTCATCGAAGAGAAAGACCTTGGGGTCGCGCACGATGGCGCGGCCAATGGCGACGCGCTGGCGCTGGCCGCCCGAGAGCGCCTTGGGCAGGCGGTCGAGATAGGGCTCGAGCTGAAGCATCTTTGCGGCACGGTCCACCGACTCGCGGATCTCGTCCTTGGACTTCTTGGCGATCTGCAGCGCGAAGGACATGTTCTCGCGCACGGTCATGTGCGGATAGAGTGCGTAGCTCTGGAACACCATCGCGATGCCACGCTGCGCCGGCGGCACGTCGTTGACCCGCTGGCCGTCGATCTCGAGCGTGCCGGCGGTGATCTTCTCGAGCCCCGCGATCATCCGCAACAGCGTGGACTTGCCGCAACCCGAGGGCCCGACGAAGACGATCAGCTCGCCGGCCTTGATGTCGAGATCGATGTGTTTGAGCACCTCGACGGTGCCGCCATAGGTCTTGCCAACATCCGTGAGTTTCAGATCGGCCATTTGCGTACCCCCTCCGAGATCAAGATTTCAGCGCCAGCACGGGCTGCCAGCGCCCGAAATGCAGCTTGCCGTCGGGCGCAGGTCCAGCCGATCCGAGCTCGGCTCCGATCTGGTGCCAGGGTCCCGCCGGCGCGTTTATGGTCACGGGCTCGTCGCCGATGTTGAAGGCGCAGAACAGCTCTTCGCGACCGAGGCAGCGGCGGAAACTGAGCACCGTGCCGTCGCAGTGCACCTCCGAGATGTCGCCCTTCTTCAGCGCCTCGTGGCTGTGCCGGAACGAGATCGCCCGGCGGTAATGATGCAGCATCGCCAGCGGGTCGGCCTCTTCTCCCGCGACGGTGCGGCTGAGATGGGCGTGGCTCACCGGCAGCCAGGTGCGCATGGCACTGCTGAAGCCGCCATTGTGCTCGTTGGGATCCCAGACCATCGGCGTGCGAGCGCCGTCGCGGCCCTTGAAGGCGGGCCAGAAGCGCTTGCCATAGGGATCCTGAAGATCCTCGAAGGCGACCTCTGCCTCGGGCAGCGCCAGTTCCTCGCCCTGGTAGAGGCAGGCCGAGCCGCGCAGGCACATCATCAGCGTGATGTAGAGCCGGGCCGCCGCCTCGGGGATGTTCCAGCGGGTGATGTGGCGCACCACGTCGTGGTTCGAGAACGCCCAGCAGGCCCAGCCGCCCGGCGCCTTCTCTTCCATGTCGTCCATCACCTTCTTGATGAAGGCCGCGGTGGGCGCGTGGTCCGAGAGCAGCTCGAAGGCGTAGGACATATGCAGGTGATCGTCGCCACGCGTGTACTCGCCCAGTACCTCGAGCCCGCGCTGATCCTCGCCGACCTCGCCCACGGCGGCAGCGTCGTACGCGTTCATCAGCGTGCGCAGCCGCGCGAGGAAGTCGAGATTCTCGGGCTGGGTCTTGTCGTAGAGGTGGTTCTGCCAGGTGTAGGGATTCACCGCCGGAGCGGTGATCGGGTTGCGCTCTTCCGGCGGCAACGCTGGATTGTCGCGCAGCTGCTCGTCGTGGAAGTAGAAATTCACCGTATCGAGGCGGAAGCCATCGACGCCCCGGTCCAGCCAGAACTTCGTCACGTCGAGAAGCGCCTGCTGCAGCGCTGGCTCGTGGAAGTTCATGTCGGGCTGCTCGGTGAGGAAGTTGTGCAGGTAGTACTGGCAGCGGGTCGGATCCCATTGCCAGGACGAGCCGCCAAAGATCGACAGCCAGTTGTTGGGCGGTGTGCCATCGGGCTTGGCATCGGCCCAGACATACCAGTTGGCGCGCGGGTTGTCCTTCGAGCTGCGGCTCTCCTTGAACCACGGATGCTCGATCGAGCTGTGCGAGATCACCAGGTCCATCAGCACCTTGAGGCCAAGCGCGTGGGCGGTCTCGATCACCGTGTCGAAATCCGACAGCGTGCCGAACATCGGGTCGATGTCGCAGTAATCGCTGACGTCGTAGCCGAAATCGTGCATTGGCGAGCGGAAGAACGGCGAGATCCAGATCGCGTCCACACCGAGCGAGGCGACATAGGGCAGCCGCTGGGCGATGCCCAGCAGGTCGCCGACCCCGTCGCCGTTGCTGTCCTGATAGCTGCGCGGGTAGATCTGGTAGATCACCGCGCCGCGCCACCAGTCGGGATCCTTCTTGAGGTGGCGTTGCGCGGTCATGTCCGGAGTGTCGGTCATGGGGTGTATTCGTCCTTATTTCACCGAGCCGGCCAGCAGGCCGCGCACGAGGTATTTCTGCATTGCGAAGAAGACCACCAGCGGCACCGCGATCGACACGAAGGCGGCGGCGGCGAGGATGCCCCAGTCGCCCCCGCGCGACCCCAGAAGGTCGTCGGCGATCTTGACGGTCATCACCCAGCTCTCGCTGTTCGACGGCAGGAAGACCTTGGCGACGAGCAGGTCGTTCCACGTCCAGAGGAATTGGAAGATGGCGAAGGAGGCCAGCGCCGGGAAGCTCAGCGGCAGCACGATCTTGGTGAAGACCTGGAAATCCGTGGCGCCGTCGACCTTGGCGCTTTCGATGATGTCACGTGGCAGGCCGATCATGTAGTTGCGCAGAAGGTAGACCGCGAGTGGCAGGCCAAAGCCGGTATGCGCGAGCCAGATGCCGAGGAAGCTCTGCCCGATGCCGATCTGGTTGTGCAGCGTCAGCATCGGCACCAGCGCCAGCTGCAACGGCACGACCAGAAGGCCCACCACGGCCGCGACGAGCCAGCCCCTGCCGGGGAAATCCATCCAGGCCAGCGCGTAGGCCGCGAAGGCCGCGATCAGGATCGGAATGACCGTCGCGGGCACCGTCACCGTCAGGGTATTGATGAAGGCACGATCCATGCCATCGGAGGTCAGGATCTGGCGGTAGTTCTGCCAGCCGAAATCCGGTGGCTGCTTGGTGATGACATAGAGCGAGGGCGCGCGGCTGATCTCGCCGTCATTCACGTAGGAGAAATCGCCGTTTTCGGCAACGGTCAGAGAGCGTTGCAGCACCGCACTGCCCGGCGTGATCGGCAACCCGTCCTCGGTGGCCTCGGGGAATTCGGGCTCGCCATCGGCGGGATAGGCGATCTCGATGCGCTCGTCGTCGATCTCGCCATCCTCTTCTGTCACCTCGACCTCGAACCACGCGTAGGTCTGGCCCACCTCCGCGGCGCCCGGGTCGCGCCCAGTCAGCCCGAAGCCCGACACGCTGCCCGAGCCGGCCTCGAAGACATTGCCCTCGAGCACGTAATAGTCGCCGTCCTGCGTCACGCCCTCGGGCTCGGGGCGCATCCGCTCGGCGCTTTCGACCGGGAACATCGCGGCCCACCAGCCAGTCTCGGAGATCTGCTCGCGGTCGCGGAAAGACGACACCAGAAGCCCCACCGTGGGGATCAGCCAGATCACCACGAGACACAGCACCGCGATATTGGTGACAAGGCTGAGCGAGGACTTGTGGCCTGCAATATTGTCCATGATTACAGCTCCTTGCGCGCCTGGCGGATGTTGTAGATCATCACCGGCGTGACGATCAGCATGATCACGAAGGCGACCGCCGTGGCGCGCCCGTCATCGCGGAACATGTAGCTCATCATGTAGCTCGGCAGGATCTCGGTATCGAAATTGCCGCCTGTCATCGTGTAGACGATGTCGAACACCTTGAGCGTCAGGAAGGTGATGGTGGTCCAGACCACGGCGATGGTGCCGGCGATCTGCGGGATCTTGATGCGGAAAAAGATCTGAAACGGGTTGGCCCCGTCGAGGATCGCGGCCTCGATGGTCTCTTCCGGGATGCCGCGCAGTGCTGCCGAGAGGATCACCATGGCAAAGCCGGTCTGCATCCAGACCATGATGATCATGACGAAGAAATTGTTCCAGAACGGGATCTGCAGCGGGTCGATGGCGGCAAGGCCGAAATAGTCGCGCACCGCGTTGATGATGCCGATATTCGGGTCGACCGCGTAGACGAATTTCCAGATCAGCGAGGCACCGACGAAGCTGATCGCCATCGGCATGAAAATCAGCGACTTGGCGATGGAGCCCCATCTCAGCCGGTCGGTGAGCTGCGCCACCAGCAGGCCGAAGAAGGTCGCCGCGGCGGGCACGAAGAGCACCCAGAGGAAGTTGTTGAACAGCGCCACGCGGAAGCCGTGCTCGGAGAACATCTGCACGTAGTTGCCGAGGCCGATGAACTCGTCGCCCGAGCGGTTGTAGAGCGAGCGCAGGAAGCTGCCGACAACCGGATAGACGAGGTAGAGCCCCAGAGCGAGGATCGCCGGCATCAGGAACAGCCACGGTCGCACCGCGGTCCCGCGGGCGATGTTGCGGCCCTGGTCGTCCTTGCGCGCCGGAAAGACGAAGCGGTCGAGAACGATGTTGGAGAGGTAGAAGTAGCCCACGCATCCGCCGACCCCGATGATGATGGTCAGAATGCCCTGAAGGATCGGTGACATGGCGTGCGTGCTCCCCTCGCGTTAGCCTTGTGGGCGGCCCCCCGCGCCAAGACGGCACGGGGGAGGTTTGTTGTGGCGTCAGCCGGTCAGCGGATCGAGTCCCAGCGGTCCTGAATGGTCTCGGCCACGCTCTCGGCATCGTCGCCGCCCACGTAGTCGATCATGCCCGTCCAGAAGGCGCCTGCGCCGATCTCGGCCGGCATCAGGTCGGAGGCATCGAAGCGGAAGGTGGTCGCGTCGGCGAGGATCTCGCCCATCGCGCGCTGCGCGTCGGTGGCATAGACCTCCGGGTTGACGCCGGCATGGGCGGTGAGGAACCCGTCCTGCGCCATCCACAGCTCATGCGCGATCGGCAGCTTGAGATACTCGAGCATCACGTTCGTCGCCTCGGACGGGTTGGTGATCGAGAACAGCGTCCCGGCGCCCAGCACCGGATTGCCGAGATCCTTCTCCTCGTAGGACGGGAAGTAGAAGAAATCGACGTTGTCGCCAAGCTCGGCGCTGTCCGGGAAGAAGGCCGGGATGAAGCTCGCCTGGCGGTGTAGGTAGCAGGTCGGCGGCACCGCGAAGAGGCCCGAGGGGCTGTCGCGGAAATCGGTGGTGGCCGCGGCCTGCGCGCCGCCGCGCACGTAGTCGTCGTTGCGGATGAACCAGCCGAATTCGTCGATGCTCTCGACAACCTGCGGGTCGTTGAACGGGATCTCGTTGGTCACCCACTGATCGTAGACCTCCGGCGCGTGCATCCGAAGCATCAGGTCCTCGACCCAGTCGGTTGCCGGCCAGCCGGTGGCCGCACCGGACCCCAGCCCGATGCACCAGGGCGTGCCGCCGTCATCGACGATCTGCTCGGTCAGCTCCTTGAGCTCTTCCATGCTCTCGGGGATCTCGTAGCCCATTTCGTCGAAAGCGATCGGCGAATACCACACGAGGCTCTTGAGATCGACGCGGTAGAACAGACCGTAGACATGCTCCTCGCCGTCCTCGCCCTCATAGGTCGACAGGTCGACCCAGCTGTCCCCGGCGGAGAAGTTCTCGGCCACCCACTCGGCGGTGTCGTCGGGCAGCGGCGTCAGCAGGCCCTGGCTCGCCATGTCGGCAGCAAGACCCGGCTGCGGGAACACCGCGAGGTTGGGCGCGGTGCCGGCGCGGGCCGAGATCACGATGTCCTGCTCGAAGCTGTCGGAGCCGGAATAGTTGACGTTGGCGCCGGTGGCCTCTTCGAAGTAGCGGAAGACGACGTCCACCTTTTCCTTCTCGTTGCCTGTCCAGGGGCCGGTGATCTCGACGGTCTGGCCGCTGAGGTCGTGCTGTTCGGCAAAGGTCTCGTAACCGTCCCACTGGAAATCGCCCTCGCCCACCTCGAAGGGCATGTCCTGGGCAAAGGCGGCACCGGCGGACAGCGCAAGAACTGCGGCACTGCCTAGAAACGAGGGTTTCGAGAGATACTTCATGTGTGATCGTCCTCCACGGTTTCGCGAGATACGGCTCGCGCGTTCACCGCTTTGAGGCGAGTCACCCCAAAGCGCTTTGAAGTTGGCCGAGCGTTGCGTGTTTCCAACGGCAAGTCAATCGCCATATAGCTTCTTTTTCTGAGGTTTCCATGCTGCACTGCAGCTTTCCGCGGCTTGAACAAAACCCCTTTTCGTCGTGTTGGATTTGCGTCTATGGTGATGGTCATCCGAAGCGCTTTGGAGGGCCGTGCCATGAATCTGAAGCAACTCGCCGCCCATCTCGGACTGTCGCAGACGACCGTGAGTCGCGCCCTCAACGGCTATCCGGAGGTCAGCGAACAGACGCGCATCCGCGTGGCCGAGGCCGCGCGGGCGCTGAACTATTCCCCCAACGCTCGCGCCAAGGGGCTGGCGACGGGCCGCGCCATGGCGATCGGGCACGTGATCCCGATCTCGACCCAGCACGAGATGGTCAATCCGGTCTTCGGGGATTTCATCGCCGGCGCGTCGGAGGCCTATCTCAAGGCCGGCTACGACATGACGCTGTCGCTCTCGGGCGACGAGGACGAGGCCGACAATTACCGCCGGCTCAAGGCCAAGGGTCACGTCGATGGCATCATCGTGCACGGACCAAAGATGGCCGACGGGCGCATCCCCTTCCTGCGCGGGCTCGACCTGCCTTTCGTGGTGCATGGCCGCGCCTCCGAACTCGACATTCCCTACAGCTGGATCGACATGAACAACACCAGCGCCTTCAAGCGCGCGACCTCGTTCCTGCTCGATCTCGGCCATACCCGGATCGCGCTGCTCAACGGGCTCGAGTTCATGGATTTCGCCTATCGGCGCCGCATCGGCTATGAAGAGGCGCTGACCGACCGTGGCATCGCGCCGGATCCGGCCCTCATGCGCGGCGAGGAGATGACCGAGCCCTTCGGCTACCGCGCCGCCGCCGAACTGCTAGCCGCCGCGCATCCGCCCACCGCCTTCCTGACCTCTTCGCTGATCACCGCCATCGGCATCCGCCGGGCGATCCACGAGGCCGGGCTTGAGATGGGCCGCGACGTGTCTGTCATCACCCATGATGACGATCTGAGCTACCTCGCCAATGGCCGCGACATGCCGATCTTCACCGCCACCCGCTCCTCGGTGCGCGAGGCCGGACGGCTCGCAGCCGAGATGCTGCTGCGCCACATCGCGGCACCGGCGCGCGATCCCGAAACCCATCTGCTCGAAGCGCAACTGATCATCGGCGGGTCCACCGGCCCTGCCCCGAAACCGACTTAGGATTTGCACTCATGCTCTTGACCCGAAAGGACTTCCCCGAAGGCTTCACCTTCGGCACAGCCACCTCGAGCTACCAGATCGAGGGCCACAAGTTCGGCGGCGCGGGCCGCACCCATTGGGATGATTTCGCCGATACGCCCGGCAACGTGGTCCGGGCCGAGAATGGCGACGTGGCCTGCGACCACTATCACCGCTATGCCGAGGATCTCGATCTCGTGGCCACCGCCGGTTTTGACGCCTACCGCTTCTCGATCTCCTGGGCGCGGGTGCTGCCCGAGGGCCGTGGCGAGGTCAATGCCGAGGGGCTCGATTTCTACGACCGGCTCACCGATGCCATGCTTGAGCGCGGGCTCAAGCCCTACGCCACGCTCTACCACTGGGAGCTGCCCTCGGCGCTGGCCGATCTCGGCGGCTGGCGCAACCGCGACATCGCGCAGTGGTTCGGCGATTTCACCGAGGTGGTGATGTCGAAGCTCGGCGACCGCATGGAGACCGTGGCCCCGATCAACGAGCCGTGGTGCGTGGCGTGGCTGAGCCATTTTCTTGGCGGCCAGGCACCGGGCCTCAGGGACATCCGCGCCGCCACCCGCGCAATGCACCACGTGCTTCTGGCGCACGGGCGCTCGATCGAGGTGATGCGCGGGCTTGGCATGTCGAACCTCGGCGGCGTGTTCAACCTCGAATGGTCCGAACCCGCCGACAGCAGCGAAGAGGCCTATCAGGCCGCCGCGCGCTATGACGGCATCTACAACCGCTGGTTCATGGGCGGCGTGTTCAAGGGCGAATACCCGCAGATCGTGCTCGACGGGCTCGAGCCGCACATGCCGGCCAACTGGCAGGATGACATGGCGCTGATCTCGCAACCGATCGACTGGTGCGGCATCAACTACTACACCCGCAAGCTCATCACCGCCGACAAGAGCCCGTGGCCCTCGCTCAAGGAGGTCGATGGCATCCTGCCCAAGACCTACATGGGCTGGGAGATCTATCCCGAGGGCCTGCTCAACTTCCTTGAGCGCACGGCACGGGAATATACCGGCGAGCTGCCGATCTTCGTCACCGAGAACGGCATGGCGGCGCATGATGACATCGTCGCGGGCGAGGTTCAGGACGAGCACCGCATCGCCTATATCGAGGCGCATCTGGCGGATGTGCGCCGTGCCATCGCGCGCGGCGTGCCGGTGAAGGGCTATTTCTGCTGGTCGCTGCTCGACAATTACGAATGGAGCTTTGGCTACGACAAGCGCTTCGGGCTGGTGCATGTGGATTTCGACACGCTTGCGCGCCTGCCCAAAGCCTCCTACCACGCGCTTAAGGGAGCGCTAACGGAGGGCCAGTCATGAGCCACGCGATCACCGCAGTTCTTGCCGATATCGGCGGCACCAACACCCGCGTCGCGCTGGCAGCCGGCCCGACGGTGCAGGAGGCCAGCGTCAAGCGCTATCGCAATGCCGAGTGGAGCGGCATCGGCGCCGTCCTGCGCGACTATCTCGATTCCGCCGAGATCGCGCCCGACGCCGCCTGCGTCGCCATGGCAGGCCCGGTGCGCGACAGCGCCGGCAAGCTCACCAACCTCGACTGGGAGGTGAACCGCGAGATCTTGCAGAACGCCACCGGCGCCCGCACCCTCGCGGTGCTCAACGACATGCAGGCGCAGGGCCACGCGCTGGGGCACATTCCCGTCGAGAACCTCACCACGCTGCACAAGGGCGCGCCCGCCAGCCCGCATTCGGCGCGGCTGGTGGTGGGTGTCGGGACCGGCATGAACGCCGCACCGGTCTATCGCCTTGGCGAGCAGACGCTGGTGCCGCCGGGCGAGGCCGGCCATGCCACGCTTGCGCTGCGCTCGGATGACGAGTTGCGGCTGTTCCAGTACGTCTCGCGCAAGCATGACGGCGCAGGCGTCGAGCATTTCCTCTCGGGCCGCGGCTTCGAGCGGATCTGGCACTGGCTCTGCGAGGAGGACGGTGTCACCGATGCCTCCAAGGTCGACATCCCGGCCGCCGAGATCATGGCGCTGAAGGAAGCGGGCGATCCGCGCGCCGCGCGGGCGGTCGAGACCTTCTCCCGGCTGCTGGGCCGGGTCTGCGGCGATCTGGCGCTGATCACCCTGCCCTTCGGCGGCCTCTACCTGATCGGCGGCGTGGCGCGGCATTTCGGCCCCTACCTGCTCGAGAACGGTTTCACGGAAGGATTCCGCGACAAGGGCCGGTTCAGCACCTTCATGGATCAGTTCCCGGTGCATCTGGTCACCGATGACTTCGCAGCGCTTACGGGTTGTGCATGTCACCTGACCGAACAGCTGCAATTGCAGAACCATTGAGACGGTAACCTTGTATTCTGACCGGAAGCGCTATTGATAGCAGGATACTCCGCTCAGGAGCACCTCTGACCCTATCGAGCGAGCCAAAAGACCATGCTGCAACTTTCCACGCCCTCCCTGCGCGACTCGATCCTGCGCCATCTGACCTATTCCTTCGGCAAGGATCCCGAGCACGCCATTCTCGAAGACTGGCGCATGGCGCTGAGTTACGCGGTGCGCGACCGCATCGTCGATGCGTGGTTCAAGGCCACTCACCAGACCTATGAGACCGGCGCCAAGCGGGTCTATTACCTGTCGATGGAATTTCTCATCGGGCGCCTGCTCGAGGATGGCATCGTCAATCTCGAACTGGTCGAGGAGGCGAAATCGGCGCTGGCCGAGTTCTCCAAGGATTACAACGACGTGCTGGCGGACGAGCCGGATGCGGCGCTGGGCAATGGCGGCCTTGGCCGGCTTGCCGCCTGTTTCCTCGAAAGCCTGTCGACCATCGGCTGCTCGGCGCATGGCTACGGCATCCGCTACGAGCACGGCCTGTTCCGGCAGAGCTTTGTCGGCGGCCGCCAGGTCGAACAGCCCGAGCTCTGGCTCGGCCAGCGCCACGCCTGGGAATTCGAACGCCCCGAGGTCCGCTACCGCATCGGCTTTGGCGGCCACGTGACCAACCACGGCGAGACCGTGCGCTGGCACCCGGCCGAAGAGGTCGAGGCCGAGGCGTTCGACACGCCGGTGGTCGGCTGGAAGGGCCGCTGGGCCAATACCCTGCGCCTGTGGTCAGGCCGCGCGATCCACCCGTTCGACCTTGCCGCGTTCAATCACGGCGATTATGCCGCCGCCGCCGCCCCCGAGGCGCTCGCGCGGACCATCAGCCGCGTGCTCTACCCGGACGACACCACCGAGCAGGGCAAGGAGCTGCGCCTCAAGCAGGAGTACTTCCTGACCGGTGCTGCGCTGCGCGACATCCTGCGCCGCTTCAACAACCAGTTCGGCGACCTGCGCAAGCTGCCCTCGAAGGTGGCGATCCAGCTCAACGACACTCACCCGGCCATCGCCGGGCCCGAGCTGATCCGCATCCTGCATGACGAGCGCGGCATTCCCTTCGACGAGTCGATGGACATCGCCCGCAACACGCTCAGCTACACCAACCACACGCTCCTGCCCGAGGCGCTGGAAAGCTGGGGCGAGGCGCTGTTCGGCAGGCTGCTGCCGCGTCACATCCAGATCATCGACCAGATCGACAACGAGCATGCCAACCGCAACCCGTCGCGGACCCAGTCGATGCGCGCTGACCATCAGGTCAAGATGGGCCAGCTCTCCTTCGTCATGGCACACAAGGTCAACGGCGTCTCGGCGCTGCACACCGAGCTGATGAAGACCACCGTCTTCGAGGAACTGCACAACCTGCACCCCGACCGCATCGTCAACCAGACCAACGGCGTCACGCCGCGGCGCTGGCTGCTGGCCTGCAACCCGCGCCTCGCCGGCCTGATCACCGAGTCGATCGGCGAGGCCTGGGTCGACGATCTCGAGCAGCTCGAGAAGCTCGAACCCTATATCGAGGACGCCGGCTGGCTCGACCGCTACGGCAAGGTCAAGCGCGACAACAAGGTCGAGCTGTCGAACTGGATGGGCCAGGCGCATGGCTTCCATGTCGATCCCGACATGATCTTCGACGTGCAGATCAAGCGCCTGCACGAGTACAAGCGCCAGCATCTCAACATCCTCGAGACCATCGCCCACTGGCTCGAGATCCGCGACAACCCGGATGCCGACTGGACGCCGCGGCTCAAGCTTTTCGCCGGCAAGGCGGCGCCGGGCTATTTCTTCGCCAAGGACATCATCCGCCTGATCAATGATGCGGCGGCGGTGATCAATGCGGATCCGCTGACCAACAAGTATCTCAAGATCGCCTTCCTGCCGAACTACAACGTGACGCTGGCCGAGCGGCTGGTGCCGGCAGCCGACCTGTCGGAGCAGATCTCGACCGCGGGCAAGGAAGCCTCGGGCACCGGCAACATGAAGTTCGCGCTTAACGGCGCGCCCACCGTGGGCACGCTCGACGGCGCCAATGTCGAGATCCGCGATCACGTGGGTGCCGAGAACTTCTTCCTCTTCGGCATGACCGCCGAGGAGGTGATGGAGCGCCGCATGGTCGAGAGCCACGCCCAGAAGGCCATCGCCGCAGATCCGCGCCTTGCCCGCGCGCTCGAGGTGATCCGCGAGGGCCGCTTCTCGCCCGCCGAGCCCGAGCGCTATCACAACATCACTGGCAATCTCGAAGGTGCGGATTACTTCCTCGTCTGCTCGGACTTCAGCGATTACTGGCGCGCGCAGCGCGAGGTGGATGCGGCCTTCAAGGACCAGCAGGGCTGGGCCCGGATGGCGGCCTTCAACACCGCACGCTCGGGCTGGTTCTCGTCCGACCGCACGATCCGCGGCTACATGAAGGATATTTGGGACGCCAAGAGCCTTCTCGACTGATACGCGATAAGAGTTGACGCGAGTCATTGCAGCTCGCGTCAATCGCACTAAAGTTCGAGGCATGACTGATGCAAATCATCCTCCCGCCTCGGAATTTCATCGCCTGACCCAAGGTCAGCACGACGATCCATTCGCCCTGCTCGGGCCGCACAGGACAGAGGGGGGTGACCGCCATGTCACCGCCTTCGACCCCGGCGCCAAGCAGATGTGGGCGGTGATCGGCTCAGACTCCCACCCGCTCGATCCGCTTCCCGATGCGCCCGGAATCTTCCGTGGCAAGGTGCCGGGCGATGCGCCCTACCATCTGCGCGGTGCAGCCGGAGACGCGAGCTGGGATTTCGAGGATCCCTATCGTTTCGGCCCGGTCCTCGGCGAGATGGACGAATACCTGCTCGGCGAAGGCAGCCACCTGCGGATGTGGGAGGCGCTCGGCGCGCATGTCATGGAGCACGAGGGCTGCCACGGCACGCATTTCGCGGTCTGGGCGCCGAACGCCCGGCGCGTCTCGGTCGTTGGCGACTTCAACTGGTGGGACGGCCTGCGCCATACCATGCGCAAGCGCGGCGCCACCGGCGTGTGGGAGATCTTCATCCCCAATGTCGGCGATGGCGCATTCTACCGCTACGAGATCGTCGGACCCGACGGCACCATACAGCCTCGCAAGGCCGACCCGGTGGGCTTCGGCTCCGAGCATCCCCCCGCAAACGCCTCGATCGTACGCGACATCCGCGAATACGGCTGGTCGGACGGCGACTGGATGACCAAGCGCGAGGCCATGCAAAGCCGCGAGGCGCCGATCTCGGTCTACGAGGTCCACCTGCCCTCGTGGCGCCGCAAGGACTGGGGCCGCCCGATCTCCTATATCGAGGCCTCTGACGAGCTCATCGCCTATGTCAAGGAGATGGGCTTCACCCATATCGAGCTGATGCCGATCAGCGAGTATCCGTTCGACGGCTCCTGGGGTTACCAGCCCATCGGCATGTTCGCGCCGACCATCCGCTGCGGCCTGCCGAACGAATTCCGCGACCTGATGAACGCCGCCCACCGCGCAGGCGTCGGGGTGATCCTCGACTGGGTGCCGGGGCACTTCCCGTCCGACCCGCACGGGCTCGGCAAGTTTGACGGAACTTCGCTCTACGAACACGCGGACCCGCGCGAAGGCTTCCACAAGGACTGGAACACGCTGATCTACAATTACGGCCGCGCCGAGGTGTCGAACTTCCTCACCGCGAACGCGCTTTACTGGCTCGAAGAGTTCCACGCCGACGGCCTTCGCGTCGACGCGGTGGCCTCGATGCTCTACCGCGACTACTCGCGCAGCCCCGGCGAATGGGTGCCCAACAAGGATGGTGGGCGCGAGAACTACGAGGCCATCGCGGTGCTGCAGCGGATGAACACCGCCACCTATGGCGACAACCCCGGCATTATGACCGTGGCCGAGGAAAGCACCGCCTATCCGGGCGTGTCGCAGCCGGTTGATCAGGGCGGGCTTGGCTTTGGCTTCAAGTGGAACATGGGGTGGATGAACGACACCCTCGAATACATCAAGAAGGACCCGATCCACCGCTCGTATCACCACCACCAGATGACCTTCGGGCTGGTCTACGCCTTCTCGGAGAACTTCATTTTGCCGATCAGCCACGACGAGGTGGTGCACGGCAAGGGCTCGATGTTCGGCAAGATGCCGGGCAACGAGTGGGAGAAGTTTGCCAACCTGCGGAGCTATTACGGCTTCATGTGGGGCCATCCCGGCAAGAAGCTGCTGTTCATGGGCCAGGAACTGGCGCAGCGCAGCGAGTGGAACCACGATGCGCAGGTCGACTGGGAGTGCCTCTCGGACCCGAACCACGCTGGCATCCAGCGCCTCGTGCGCGATCTCAACCACCTCTACCGCGACACCCCGGCCCTGCATGCCAAGGACTGCTTCGAGGATGGCTTCCAGTGGATCAATGGTGGCGACTCGCAGAACTCGGTGTTCTCGTGGGTGCGGCGCGGCGGTCCGGATGATCCGGAGGTCGTGGTGGTCTGCAACTTCACGCCGCAGGAGCACGGCGCCTACCGCTTGGGGATGCCGGCCGCCGGCACCTGGCGCGAGGCGCTCAATTCCGACGCCGAGATCTACGGCGGCAGCAATCGCGGCAATTACGGATCTGTCGAGGCAAGCGACGGGGAATATCACGGTCAGCCGGCCCATGCCGACGTGACCATCCCGCCGCTCTCGGCCATTTACCTGGTGCGCGACACCTGAGTAGCTGACGGGGCATTTCAATCGGTCACCAAACCACGGGGGAGAGGCGACCGGAAAATTAGGAGGAATTGACATGCCTTTGACACACCAGAGGCTGTCGGGACGGAGTATGGCCTTCGTCCTGGCGGGAGGTCGTGGATCGCGACTGCACGAGCTGACCAACAGCCGGGTGAAACCGGCGGTGTATTTCGGCGGCAAGGCGCGGATCATCGACTTCGCGCTGTCCAACGCGCTGAATTCCGGCATCCGAAAGATCGCGCTGGCGACGCAATACAAGGCGCACAGCCTGATCCGGCATTGCCAGCGCGGCTGGAACTTCTTCCGCGCCGAGCGCAACGAGTTCCTCGACATCCTCCCCGCCTCGCAGCGGGTCTCGGAGGGCATGTGGTATCGCGGCACCGTGGATGCGGTGGCGCAGAACATCGACATCATCGACAGCTACGATATCGACTACATCGTCATCCTCGCCGGCGACCACATCTACAAGATGGATTACGAGGCGATGATCCGCCAGCATGTGGAAACCAGCGCCGAGGTCACCGTGGGCTGTCTCACCGTCGACCGTCCCGAGGCAAGTGCCTTTGGCTGCATGGCCGTCGACAGCCGCGACCGCATCACTTCGTTCCTCGAGAAGCCCGCCGACCCGCCCGGCCTGCCCGACGATCCGAAAAAGACGCTGGTGTCGATGGGCATCTACGTCTTTAATTGGCACTACCTGCGTGAGCGGCTGATGGAAGACATGGCCAACGAGGCCTCGAGCCACGATTTCGGCAATGACATGATCCCCGAGATCGTCGCCAAGGGCACCGCGCAGGCGCACCGTTTCGAGGATAGTTGTGTTCGGTCGCGCCCCGATGCGCCGGCCTATTGGCGCGACGTCGGCACCATCGACGCGTTCTGGAAGGCCAATATCGACCTGACGGACTTTTCACCCGATCTTGACCTGTGGGACCGAGACTGGCCGATCTGGACCTATTCCGAGCTGGTCCCGCCGGCCAAGTTCATTCATGACGAGGACGACCGGCGCGGCGCTGCCGTCAGCTCGATGATCTCGGGCGGGTGCATCGTCTCGGGCACCGAGATCCGCAACTCGCTGCTCTACACCATGTGCCACACCAACTCCTACGCCTCGCTGCAGGGGGTCGTGGCGCTTCCATACGTCAACGTGTCGCGCCATGCGCGGCTTACCAATGTTGTCATAAACCGTGGTGTACACATCCCCGAGGGGCTCGTCGTCGGCGAGGACCCCGAGGAAGACGCCAAGTGGTTCCGCGTCAGCCCCGGTGGCGTGACGCTCATCACCCAGCGGATGCTGGATCGGAGGGAAGCCGAGAAATGACCAGAGTGCTGTCCGTCACGTCGGAATGCGTGCCACTCATCAAGACCGGAGGGCTCGCGGACGTGGCGGGCGCGCTGCCCGGCGCGCTGGCCGCCGAGGGCGTCGAGATGCGCACCCTGCTGCCGGGCTATCCCAAGGTGATGGCCGAGGTCGGCCGGCGCCGCAAGGTGGCCGAATGGGATGACCTGTTCGGCGGCTTCGCGCGGGTCTACCGCGGCAAGCTTGGCGATCAGGTGCTCTACGCGCTCGACGCGCCGCATCTCTTTGACCGCGAAGGCGGCCCCTATCTCGACAGCCACGGCCGCGACTACCCCGACAATGCCGAGCGCTTCGCCGCGCTCTCGGTGGCCGCGGCCATGCTCTGTGCAGAGGGAGTCGAGGGCTGGTTTCCGCAGATCATGCACTGCCACGACTGGCAGGCCGGCTATGCGCCGCTCTATCTGCGCGAGCTTGGCGCCAGCGATCGGGTAGCGTCTCTGATGACCATCCACAACATTGCCTTCCAAGGCCTGTCGCCGGCTTCGATGATCTCGCGGCTGGGACTTCCGCGCTCGGAATTCAACGAGCGCGGATATGAGTACTGGAACAATATCAGTTCCTTGAAGGCCGGTCTTGTCTACGCGGACAAACTTTCCACCGTCTCGCCCACCTATGCCTCGGAGCTGATGACCGAGGAATATGGCATGGGGCTCGATGGCGTGCTGCGCGAGCGTCAGGAGGATCTTGTCGGCATCCTCAACGGCATCGACGAAGCGCTCTGGATGCCGCCCTACAAATCGCCCTCGGGCAAGGCCAAGCACCGCGCCGCGCTGCGCAAGGAGTTCGGCCTGCCGGATTGGCCCGGCCCGGTCTGCGTGCTGGTCTCGCGCCTCACCGAGCAGAAGGGGATCGACATCCTGCTGCAGGCCCTGCCCGCGCTGCTCGACCGTGGCGGCCAGCTGGTGCTTCTGGGCAGCGGCAACCGCGACCTCGAGCGCGCCTTCCAGGACTATGCCGAAGCGCATTCCGGCGTTGCTGCCACCATAGGCTACGACGAGGCTCTGGCGCGGAGAATGATCGCCGGGGGCGATGCCATCCTCGTGCCGTCACGATTCGAGCCCTGCGGCCTCACCCAGCTCTACGGGCTGCGCCACGGCACCCTCCCGGTGGTCGGCCTGACCGGCGGGCTTGCCGACACGGTGATCAACGCATCGCCTGCAGGATTGGCAGCCGGTGCGGCAACCGGGCTTCAGTTCCACCCGCTGACCGCGCAGGCCCTTGCGCAGGCCCTGATGAAACTGGTCAATCTCTACCAGGATCGAGATACCTGGACGAAAATGATGAAGAACGCCATGGCCGCCCCAGTGGGCTGGGACCAATCCGCCGCCACCTATGCGGCGCTCTATGCCGAGATGGTCAGACCCGGATGAGCGCACCGGAAATGCTGGCAGGCCGCGCCGCGCCCCTCGGCGCGAGCTTCGACGGCGACGGGGTGAACTTCGCCGTGTTCTCCGAGCACGCCGAAGCCATCCACCTGTGTCTCTTTGACGAGCATGGCACCGAGACCGCGCGGCTTGCCATGCCCGAGCGTGACGGCGATATCTGGTACGGTCGGGTTCCCGGCCTGACACCGGGTCAACTCTACGGCTACCGCGTCGAGGGGCCCTTTGCCCCGCGTGAGGGCCACCGTTTCAACCCCGCCAAGCTGCTGCTCGACCCTTACGCGCGGCGGCTCACCGGCCACCCCACGTGGCACGCCGCGCTCTATGGCGGGTCCGAGGCGCCCGATCCGCATGACAGCGCCCGCTACATGCCGAAATGCGTCGTCGAGGACACGAGCTTTGACTGGGGCAGCCACAAGGCCCCCAACACGCCGCTCGAGGAAAGCATCATCTACGAGGCCCATGTGAAGGGCCTGACGAAGAAATTCCCCGGTGCAGACCACCCGGGCCACTTCCTCTCTCTGGCCTCGGACGCGGTGCTCGAACACCTGATCAAGCTGGGCATCACGGCAGTCGAACTTCTGCCGGTGCATGCCTTTCTCAATGATCGCTTTCTGGTTAAGAAAGGCCTCGTAAACTATTGGGGTTACCAGACTTTGAGCTTCTTCGCCCCCGAGCCGCGCTATCTCAGCCACGGCCGCCTCTGGGAGTTCCAGTACATGGTCGCCCGGCTGCATTCGGTGGGCATCGAGGTGATCCTCGACGTGGTCTACAACCACACCTGCGAGGGCGATGAGAACGGCCCGACCTTCTCGTTCCGCGGGCTCGACAACCGCTCCTATTACCGGCTGCACGAGGACAAGCGCTTTTATCACAACGACACCGGCACCGGGAACACCGTTAATATCGAACACCCGATGGTGCTGCGCATGGTGCTGGACTCGCTGCGCTACTGGTCGACGACCATGGGCGTGGACGGCTTCCGCTTCGACCTCTGCTCGACGCTGGGGCGCACCGAGACCGGCTTCGACCCCAATGGCGCTTTCTTCAAGGCCGTCAGGCAAGATCCTGTTTTGGCGACGAAAAAGCTCATTGCAGAGCCGTGGGATATCGGCCCCGGTGGCTATCAGCTTGGCAACTACCCGCCGCCCTTCGCCGAGTGGAACGACCAGTATCGCGACGGTGTGCGGCGGTTCTGGCGCGGCGATCTCGGCCATGTGCCGGTGATGGCCGACCGCATCACCGGCTCGGCCGGCCTGTTCGACCATTCCGGGCGCCACGCCACCTCTTCGGTCAACCTGCTCACCGCCCATGACGGATTCACGCTGATGGACGTGGTGAGCTACACCGAGCGCCACAACGAGGCCAACGGCGAGAACAATCGCGACGGCCACGGCGAGAACTACTCGGACAATTTCGGTGTCGAGGGCCCGACCGCGGACGCCGAGATCGTCGAGAAGCGCGCACAGCGCCGCCGCAACATGATGGCGACGCTGCTGCTCAGCCAAGGCACGCCGATGATCCTGGCCGGCGACGAGCTCGGCAACTCGCAAAACGGCAACAACAACGCCTACGCTCAGGACAACGACACCACCTGGATCGACTGGGAGGCCGCCGACGAGGCGTTCCTCGCGTTCACGCGCTGGCTCATCAGCTTCCGCAAGGCGCACCCGATCCTGCGGCAGAAACGCTTCCTGCACTCGATTCCGCGCAAGGTCGACGGCGTCACAGACCTGTTCTGGTGGCGCCCCGACGGCGCCGAAATGACCCGCGCCGACTGGACCAACGGCCATATGACGGTGCTTTGCGCCGAGTTTCGCATGGCCAGCGGCACCCCGAAATACGCGCAGCGCGAGGAGGCGATCTATCTTGCCTTCAATTCCGGCGATGCCACCGCCCTGACCCTGCCCAAGCTCCCCGACGGCTTCTGCTGGGTCCGCCATGTCGACACCGCAAGCCCCGATCTCGGCGCCGAGCGCGTCGGAACCACCATTCAGATGGCCGCAAATTCGGTGATCGCCCTTGTCGAGGAACCGGTATGAGTGACAGCATGAACGACCGCGCCGCCAAGGCTGGAATCATACCTGAATTCCGTGACTTGCACGGAGAAATTCAGGTCGCAAGTGAGGAGACGAAGGCGGCCCTTCTGGCCGCGATGGGGCTCGAGGATGCGCCCGACCGGCCAGAGCCTGTCCTGCCGCGCTGGCATGTCTGCGAGCCGGGCGAGCCGGTGGGTCTCGTGCCCGCGGGCGCCTGGCAGCTGACCCGCGAGGACGGCAGCCAGACCGAGGGCCGCGGCGCGCTCCCCGAGCTGCCGCTGGGCCGGCACCGGCTCGAAAGCGGCGGAGAGCGCTGCTGGCTGCTCTGCGCACCGGCGCGCCTGCCGCTGCCGCGCAAGCTCTGGGGTCTCATGGCGCCGCTCGCCTGCCTGCGCAGCGAGACCGAGGGCGGGATCGGCAGTTACGAGGATCTCGCGCGGCTCGCCGAAGGGCTCGGTCCCACTGGTGCGGCTTTCCTCGGCATCAACCCGATCCACGCGGGCTTCCTGACAAATCCCGAGGGCTTCAGCCCCTACACGCCCTCGCACCGCCGCCGCGTCGCACCGCTCTACCTGCCGACCGCGGCCCGCGCCGAGACCCCCGGCCCGGTGCTGATCCTGCCCGAGGAGCTGCCGGCCCGTCTTGCCGCGCTCGAGGAAGAGTTTCGCGCCGCGCCGCCCGGGCCCGGCTTCGACGAGTATCTGCGCCACGAGGGTGCCTCGCTGCATCGCTTCGCCACTCACCAGGCACTGTCGGAGAAATTCGGCGCCTTCTGGGACAGCTGGCCCGCGGCCTATCACGACCCTGACAGCCCGGAGGTGGCTCAGGCTGCGCATGATCTCGCCGACCGCGTGCGCTTTCATGCTTGGCTGCAATACAGCGCCGAGGGGGCGCTGTCGGAGACCCAGCGGCGGGCGCAGGCGGCAGGGCTCGAGCTCGGGCTCTATCTCGACCTTGCCGTGGGCACCCATCCGCACGGCGCCGAGACCTGGGAGGACCGCGAGAGCTTTGCCTTCGGCGCCAGCCTCGGCGCGCCGCCGGACGCCTTCGCGCCACAGGGCCAGAACTGGCACCTCGCGCCGTTCAACCCGGTGCACCTGATCGACACCGGCTTCGCGGCGCTGGCCGCCACGCTGCGCCAGCAGCTGCGCTTCTCGGGTGCGCTGCGCATCGACCATATCCTCGGCTTCGAGCGCGCCTACTGGGTGCCCGATGGCGACCTGCCCGGCGCCTATGTCACGATGCCACGCGAGGCCATGCTGGCGGTGGCGCGCATGGAGGCGGCGCGGGCCGGCGCGGTGATCGTCGGTGAGGATCTGGGCGTCATTCCCGACGGGCTGCAGCACGCGCTGAAGGACAGCGGCATCCTCGGCTGCCGGCTGATGTGCTTCGAGCACACCGGCGATCCGCCCTGGTACAAGGCACCGCAAGAGTATGACGAGGGCGTCATCGCCAGCTTCTCCTCGCATGATCTGCCGACCTGGAAAGGCTGGCGCGAGGGCCGCGAGATCGCGCTGCGCCGCGACATGGGGATCATTCCCGCCGAGCATACCGATGGCATGTTCGGTTTCCGTGGCCGCGAGGTCGAGGGCATGGACGGCGCCACCGCGCCCTACCGCAATGGCTACGCCCCCGAGAGCCCCGAGGCGATGGCGGCGCTGCTGGCCGAAACCGCCTCTTGCATGGTGGCGTTACAGGTCGAGGATATGCTCGAGATGGAGAGCCAGCCCAACATGCCGGGAACGGTATGGGAGTACCCGAACTGGCGTCAGCGGCTGCCCGCTGGCGTCGACGAGATCGCGGCAAGCCCGGTGCTTGCAAACGCCGCCCGGATCATGAAACGTGCCGGGCGATAGGAGACAGGAATTATGACCAGCATTCGTACCATCCCGACCGAGCCGATCGAGGGCCAGAAGCCGGGCACCTCCGGCCTGCGCAAGAAAACCGAGGTGTTCCAGACACATCACTACCTCGAGAACTTCATCCAGAGCATCTGGAACGGCATTGGCGGCGTCGAGGGCAAGACGCTGGTGCTTGGCGGCGACGGGCGCCACTTCAACTCGCAGGCCGCGCAGGTGGTGCTGCGCATGGCCGCGGCCAGCGGCGCCAAGAAGGTCATCGTCGGCAAGCGGGCGCTGCTGTCGACCCCCGCCGCCTCCAACCTGATCCGCAAGCGCGGCGCCGATGGCGGCATCATCCTGTCGGCCAGCCACAACCCCGGCGGCCCGAAGGGCGATTTCGGCGTCAAGTTCAACGCCGCCAACGGTGGCCCGGCGGCCGAGGGCATCACCGGAAAGATCTTCGACGCCACAAAGGAGATCGCCGAGTTCCACATCGCCGAAAGCCAGGATATCGGACTGCGCATGACCGACACGGTGATGCTGGGCGAGATGGAAATCGAGATCGTCGACCCGGTGGACGACTATGCCGAACTGATGGCCGAGCTGTTCGATTTCGATGCCATCCGAGCGCTCTTCAAGTCGGGTTTCCGCATGCGCTTCGACGCGATGCACGCGGTCACGGGCCCCTATGCGACGCGGGTTCTGGAAGAGACCCTGGGGGCCTCGCCCGGCACCGTGTTCAATGCCATCCCGCTGCCGGATTTCGGCGAGGGCCACCCCGATCCGAACCCGACCTGGGCCAAGCAACTCTGGGACGAGATGATGTCGGACAGCGGCCCCGATTTCGGCGCCGCCTCCGATGGCGACGGCGACCGCAACATGGTGGTAGGCCGGCATTGCTACGTCTCGCCCTCCGACAGCCTCGCCGTCCTTGCCGCCAACGCCACGTTGGTGCCGGGCTACAAGGACGGGCTCAAGGGCGTCGCGCGCTCGATGCCGACCTCGCAGGCGGTGGACCGCGTGGCCGAGAAGCTCGGCATCGACTGCTACGAGACCCCGACCGGCTGGAAGTTCTTCGGCAACCTCCTCGATGCCGGCCGTGCCACGCTTTGCGGCGAGGAAAGCTTCGGCACCGGCTCCGACCATGTGCGCGAAAAGGACGGGCTCTGGGCGGTGCTGTTCTGGCTCAACATCCTCGCGGTGAAGAAATGCTCCGTCGCCGAGCTGATGGAGGCGCACTGGGCCGAGTATGGCCGCAATTACTATTCGCGCCATGACTACGAGGCGGTCGACAGCGACGCGGCGGCGGGCGTGATGGAGCACGTGCGTTCCCAGCTCTCCACCCTGCCCGGCACCAGCTTCGGCAGCCTGACCGTCGCGGCGGCCGACGAGTTCGCCTATGACGATCCGGTCGACGGCTCGCGCGCCGAGGGCCAGGGCCTGCGGGTTCTGTTCGAAGGCGGCGGACGCCTCGTGCTGCGCCTCTCGGGCACCGGCACCGAGGGCGCGACGCTGCGCGTCTATCTTGAGAAGGTCGAAACCGATCCCGCTGCCTTCGGGCTCGATCCGCAGGAGGCGCTGGCCGAGGTCATCGCCGCCGCCGAGACCATCGCCGAGATCACGTCCCGCACCGGTCGCGACGCGCCCGACGTCATCACCTGATCCAAGGTGGACACGTTACGCGCCATCGCGCTGATGGTGGCCGGCATGGCGTTGCTGGCCGCCAGTGACGCCTTTCTCAAGCTCGCCTCTCAGACCGCCCCCGTGGGTCAGGTCATGGTGATGCTGAGCATCGGGGCCACCGCGCTGTTCCTTGTGCTCGCCGCGCTCCGCGGCGTGCGGCTGAGCCTGTCCGAAGCCTTCGAGCCCAAGGTGATGCTGCGCAATCTCTTCGAGATGATCGGCGCTCTGGGCATGATCGTTGGGCTGTCGAAGATCCCGCTGGCCCTGATGGCGGCAATCATGCAGACCGCGCCTCTGGTGGTCACGCTCGGCGCGGCGCTGTTCCTGCAAGAGCCGGTGGGCTGGCGGCGCTGGCTGGCGATCGGCGTGGGGCTCGTGGGCATGCTGATGGTGATTCGCCCCGGCGGCGCGGCGTTCACCGGCTGGGAGATCTTCCCTGTCGTCGGCGTCACCGGACTGGCGGCGCGCGATCTCGTGACCCGGCTCCTGCCGGCGCGCATCCCCTCGCTCGCGGTGTCGGCCTACGGCTTCGCCGCCGTGCTGCCGGTCGGTCTCATGGTGCTGCTGATAACCGGCGCGCCGTTCTCGGGCGAGGGAGAGACCTTCGGCTACATGACCGGCGCCGTTGTGGTGACGGCAGCCGGCTACCTTGCCGTGACGATGGCGATGCGCATGGCGCCGGTCTCCTCCGTGGCCCCCTTCCGCTACACGCGGCTGGTGTTCACCGCAGGCCTCGGCATGGCGATCTTCGGTGAGCGTCCGGACGGCTGGACGTGGGCCGGCGCCGCGTTGATCCTCGCCGCAGGGCTCTACAGCTTCCTGCGAGAGAACCGGCTGGCGCGGCAGCAGGCCGCTGTTCTTCGGCCCTGAAACCGCCTCCCGGCCGCCAGGAGCGGCCTGCCTCCGGCGGGAGTACTTTTGACGAAGAGAAGCCAAGGGCACAGCGCTGCTGGCTTCTTCTGGCTGAAAATATCCCGGGGGAGTCCGCGCGCATCGCGCGGGCGGGGGCAGCGCCCCCATACGTCCCTATCCGCCCACGACCTCGATCCCTGCCGGCATCGGACGGTTTCCGCCATCCACCGAAACCGTCTCGCGGGTGCGCGGCAGCGCCTCGGGCATCTCCTTCTGGATCCAGGTGATCAGCTCCTCGCGGATCTCGCAGCGCAGGTCATAGGTGCGCGGCGCGTTGCGGGCCGAGGCCAGCACCCGCACCTCCATCACCCGCTCGCGGAAATCGTTGACCTGCACGTGGCAGACATTGCCGTCCCAGAGGGTCGAGTTGCGACAGACCTCCTCGGTCTTTGCGCGCAGTCGCTTGATGTCGGCGCAGTGGTCGAGATAGAGCAGCACGCCGCCAATCAGCGAGGAGCTGTCGCGGGTCCAGTTCTGGAACGGCTGCTCGATGAAGTAGCTCAGCGGCACCACGAGCCGGCGCCAGTCCCAGATCTTGATCACCACGTAGGTGCCGGTGATCTCCTCGACCCAGCCCCATTCGCCCTCGACGATCACCGCGTCGTCGATGCGGATCGGCTGGGTGACGGCGAGCTGGATGCCGGCGATCAGGTTCTTCAGCACTGGCTGGAACGCGAAGCCAACCACGATCCCGGCGGCACCACCGGCCGCCAGCAGCGACACGCCCCATTGCCGCACCCCCTCGAAGGTCATCAGGATCGCCGCCGTGGCGACGATGACGATCACCCAGCCCGCCAGCCGCACCATGATGCGGCTCTGGGTGACGTGCTTGCGGGCGAGGTAATTGTCCTCCGCATCCAGCGTGAATTTGCGCAAATGCACCGTGGTCCAGATGTGCAGCGCCGTGTGCAGCGTCCAGGCGACCAGCACCATGAAGGCGATGAGCAGCGCGTGCTGGCCGAAATCGGTCTGCTCCGGACCGAGCGGCGCCACCGCCACCCCGATGAACAGCGACGCCACCACGAGCGCCAGCCGCAGCGGACGGCGCGTGCGCGCCACGAGGCTTCGCCAGAACAGGTCCTTGCCGGCCACCGCGCGGTTGAGGATGGCATAGACCAGCCGGAACACCAGCAGCCCGAGAAAGAAGAACGCCACCACCACCGCCACCGGCATGACCCAGTCCGGCAGGACGGGAATGACCGCCTCGATATCGGTCGTGATCTCGGCCACCTGCTGCTCGATCTGATCCAGCTCTTCTTCCATGCGTGCTCCTTGCCGGTGCACGCCTCCTCTCGCGCCCGCGTTCGTTGCCTGTTGCCTCCCTGTCTCCACAAACAATAGCTGCGCCGCGGCATTTGGCAAAACCCCGACCCCGCGGCGAGAAATGTTAGCGATATCGCGCCACCTAGCCATCTGTTAGCGCTGCGCAAGTTTACTTTCGCGCACCGGCTGTTATAGCTCGCTCAAACCCAATTGGAGGCGAGGGACGCACCCATGAGCACCATCATCGACATTCACGCCCGCGAGATCCTCGACAGCCGTGGCAACCCCACGGTCGAGGTCGACGTCATGCTGGAAGACGGCACGCTGGGCCGCGCCGCCGTGCCCTCGGGTGCCTCGACCGGCGTGCACGAGGCGCATGAGCGCCGCGACGGCGACAAGGGCCGGTACATGGGCAAGGGCGTGCTCGATGCCGTGGCCGCGGTCAACGGCGAGATCGCCGAGGCGCTGGTGGGCTTCGACGCCACCGAGCAGGAAGCCATCGACGGCGCCATGATCGAGCTCGACGGCACCGACAACAAGGGCCGTCTCGGCGCCAACGCCATCCTCGGCGTCAGCCTCGCCACCGCCAAGGCCGCGGCAGAGTTCACCGCCCAGCCGCTTTACCGCTATGTCGGCGGCACCGCCGCCCGCGTCCTGCCGGTGCCGATGATGAACATCATTAATGGCGGCGAGCACGCGGACAACCCGATCGACATCCAGGAATTCATGATCATGCCGGTCAGCGCGGAGAACATCCGCGAGGCGGTGCGCATGGGCTCCGAGGTGTTCCACACCCTGAAGAAAGAGCTCTCCGCCGCCGGCATGTCGACCGGCCTCGGCGACGAGGGCGGCTTCGCCCCCGAGCTCGGCGGCACCCGCGAGGCGCTGGACTTCATCCTCAAGTCGATCGAGAAGGCCGGCTACAAGCCTGGCGAGGACATCTACCTCGCGCTCGATGCCGCCTCGACCGAGTATTACAAGGACGGCAAGTACGAGATGAAGGGCGAAGGCCTGTCGCTCTCCTCCGCCGAGAATGTCGACTACCTTGCGAAGCTCTGTGCCGACTACCCGATCATCTCGATCGAGGATGGCTGCGCCGAGGATGACTGGGAGGGCTGGAAGCTGCTCACCGAGAAGCTGGGCGACAGCGTGCAGCTGGTGGGCGACGACCTCTTCGTGACCAACCCGGCGCGCCTGTCGATGGGCATCGAGCAGGGCGTGGCGAACTCCATGCTGGTCAAGGTCAACCAGATCGGCTCGCTCTCCGAGACCCTGCGGGCGGTCGAGATGGCCCACCGCGCGCGCTACACCAACGTGATGTCGCACCGCTCGGGCGAGACCGAGGACTCGACCATCGCCGATCTCGCCGTCGCCACCAACTGCGGCCAGATCAAGACCGGCTCGCTGGCCCGCTCGGACCGGCTCGCGAAATACAACCAGCTGATCCGCATCGAGGAGATGCTGGGCGACACGGCGATCTACGCCGGCCGCTCGATCCTGCGCTGAGGGCTGGGCGCCCCTGCGGGGACGTTTGGTTGAGATTTGGGAGGGGCGGTGACCTGTGGTCGCCGCCCTTCTTCGATACCGGAGAGTGGAAGCTCTGAAGCAATGGGCTTAAGCGCGAATGTCCATCCAAAGCGCGGCCGACGGGGCTTATGTCCGGGTCCGACCGAGCGGGGAATTCGAACCTGGCGATACACATCGTCATCTTTCGCCAGGTTAACGGTGAATAGACCTCTTGAGTATCAGGGCATAATATAGGAAACGTCTCTCGCTATTTTAAACCGGAGCTTTCGCTTCAACTGTTGCAGGTCAGAAGGAGAGTCAGTTTTATGAATCATGCGATGGCAATTGGGGCATAGCACCATAAAGTCGTCTGGCACCCGATAACGTCTTGTTTCCCCCTCAGCGAGACCGCGCAAAGGCGCAGCGTGGTGCACGTCGAGCGGCACCTCATGGAAAGGCCCGCTAAAACCATAGTCACGTCTCGGATCGAGACCGCAGCATTCGCAAATCGGGGGTTTTGCTTTCAAGACGTCCCTGCGTACTTTTGGCGATCGCTCGATACGTCGGGACAAGACATAGCGTCGGGTCTCCTCGATATCTTTTCCGTTTGCCTCCTCCTGCATGACTTCGCTTGGCGTTGTTCCGCCTCGATTTACCAAAGCCTCATAGGCGAGCAGCATTTCGTGAAGGTCCTCCATCAGCCTTGCGTCAGTAAGCGTGCCGGCTGCGTAGGTTTTGCCGAAGGAGTGGCCGGCCTCGTAGCCAGCCGGAAGCCCAGCTTTTGATCCGAGGTCGATAGGATCCTCCGAGAAGTGCTTCGCAAACTCCGGAACGCGATCCGCCATATCACGAGCCCTACGCCTCAGTACATCTCGCCCGCGAACCGGTCCAAAATCGTTATATATGGCGGTAGTGCCTTGATTCATCGAGAGCGTGATTTCCTGAGCATCTGGATTGATCAAGTAAACGACATAGAAGCCCATAGTCGCAGTTTCGGTAATCAAAGGGTCAAAAAACGCGAGCCATGGTACTGCAGCCCATTTGCTCTGTCCGACGCTAGCCTTAACCTTCAGGTCGAAGGGTCCGAATGTTAGAAGCTTCTTTGCTTCCACAGCGATGTCTCGCCTTACGAACTCGCCAAAATTCGACCCCTTAAATGGCTTGGCGCGCTCATAGGTATACTCCATTGCAACGCGGGTCAGTTGTTGTGCAAGCATGATAAACCTTCTTAAAACATGTTTACCATACGTAGCGACATTCACTGCGCAACCTACTTCGCGCACCAAAGCCGTTTTTCTTTGTCGGGTTACCGAGGGACAGCTATTCGCTGATTTTTGAGATTGCAGAGTGTATCCGTCACCAAACCAAAGATGTCAGTTGAGTGTCGGATCGCCCTATGGACCCAACTCTCATAGAGAGCTGTGCGCGACCCGCTATCGACTACGTATTTCGAGCCAATAGTCGAGCGTCTAAAGTACGTCCTCGTCACCGCATAAGGTGTAGGAACATAGCTCCCCCGTCTGACTACCCCTTGGCGAGCAATAGAAAAGGCGGCGACCGCCGGTCGCCGCCCCTCCCCAATCTCACGCACAGAGCCCTCAGCCCGCCGCCTTGGCCTCGATCTCCTCGGCCACCGCCTCGGCGCGTGCGGCAAGCTCGGCGAGGGTGTCCGAGACGCTCGCCGGGATCACCGGGACCTCGACCTTCTCGGGCTCCGGCAAGGGCCGTTCGCGCAGCTCACGCAGCTCCTCGGCCATCTCGCCCAGCTTGTCCTCGGCCTCGCGCAGGCGGTCCTCGAGACCGGCGGTCTTGTCGGCCAGCATCAGCCCCGACATCAGCAGCATCCGCGCCTCGGGCATCCGGCCGATCTGGTCCACCAGCACCGAGGCCTCGGTGTCGAGCATGCGCGCGGCGGTGAGCAGGTATTGCTCTTCGCCCTCCTGACAGGCGACGTCGAAGGTCCGGCCACCGATGTTGATCTGTACTTCGATCTGCTGGCTCATTGCGCCGCCTCCTCTTCGCCTGCAGCCTGCGCCAGCACCGGCTCGAGCGCGCCGAGCACCGCCCGCGCCTCGGCCACCTCGACCGCGCGGGCCGCGCGCAGCGCCTCGAGTTCGGCCAACATCGCCTGGTTGATCAGGTGCGGCTCGCCGAGGTTCTCGGCCAGCGCCTCGCGCATCTCGGTGCAGCTTTTCAGCAGCGCGTCATTGGCCTGACGCAGGCGCTGCAGCTCGCCATCGAGCGCCTGCATGCCCTCACGCTGCGCCGCGATCTGTTCCTGCAGCGCGGCGTCGGGCTCGGGGGCCTCCGGGGTCTCGGGTTGCGCCTCGATCTGGTCGTGCAGCGACTTGACCCGTGCCTCGAGCTGGGCATTGGCCATCTGCTCGTCCTCGAGCGCCGCGCTCAGGCGGGCGATCTCTTCGGCGGAGCCGTCATCCACAGGCTCCGGCGCGGGAGGCTCCATCGCGGACAGCGTCTCGACCCCTTTCGAGATGCGGTCGAGTGCCCGCGTCATCCGTGACTGCAACTCGTCAATCTGGCTCATCTTGCCCTCTCTCGATCTGCCTTCGGGACCTGTCGCGTCGATCGTTGCGAATCGAACCCGCCCCGTTTCGCATCAGTTTATCAAGCGCTCACGGAAAATGCGCCCCATATGTCCCAAGTGGTTACGGGCGGGAGTTCACCCACCGGCGGCGCATTGCCGGCGCTAACGCTTGATCTTCGGCCCCACACTGCTATTAGCCCCGAAACGGCTCTGGGATAGAGAGGACTGCCCGTGGATATCAATGCCCTTCGAGACGCACATCCCGACCACTGGATGCGTGCCACCGCCATCCGTGCCCTGACGCTCGACGCGGTCGCGGCAGCCAATTCGGGCCACTCCGGCATGCCCATCGGCATGGCCGACGTGGCGACCGTGCTGTGGTCGAAGCACCTGAAATTCGACGCGAAGACCCCGACCTGGGCGGATCGCGACCGCTTCATCCTGTCGGCAGGCCACGGCTCGATGCTGCTCTATGCGCTGCTCTATCTCAGCGGCGACGAGCAGATCACCCTCGAGCAGGTGAAGAACTTCCGCCAGTGGGGCTCGCGCACCGCCGGCCACCCCGAGAACTTCCACGCCGACGCCATCGAGATGACCACCGGTCCGCTCGGCCAGGGCATCGCGCATTCCGTCGGTTTCGCCATGGCCGAGGAAATCCTGCGCGCCCGCTTCGGCAAGGCCGCGATGAACCACCACACCTACGTCATCGCCGGCGACGGCTGCCTGATGGAAGGCGTGAGCCAGGAGGCCCTCGGCCTCGCCGGGCGCTACGAGCTCGGCCGCCTGATCGTGATGTGGGACAACAACGACATCACCATCGACGGCAAGGTGTCGCTGTCGGACCGCACCGACCAGGTGGCGCGCTTCAAGGCGTCGGGCTGGCACGTGCAGGAGATCGACGGCCACGACCCCGAGGCCATCGACGCGGCCATCACCGCGGCCAAAAAGGTCACCGACAAGCCGTCGATGATCGCCTGCAAGACCCACATCGCACTGGGTCACGCCGCGCAGGACACCTCCAAGGGTCACGGCGCACTGACCAATGCCGAGCAGAACGCCGACGCCAAAGCCGGCTGGGGCTGGACCACCGGCCCGTTCGAGGTGCCCGCCGAGATCAAGAGCTGGTGGGAAGAGATCGGCACCCGCGGTGCCGCCGAGCGTGAGGCCTGGGACGGCCGGATCGCGTCGATGTCGGACCGCAAGCAAGCCGAGTTCGCCCGCACCATGGCCGGCGACGCTCCCAAGAAACTGTCCTCGGTGATCCGCGCGCTGAAGAAGCAGAGCACCGAGACCGAACCCAAGGTCGCGACCCGGAAGGCCTCGGAGATGGTGCTCGAGGTGATCAACCCGGTGATGCCCGAGACCGTGGGCGGCTCGGCCGACCTCACCGGCTCGAACAACACCAAGACCGGCGACATGGGCGTGTTCGACACCGACAACCGCGGTGGCCGTTACGTCTACTGGGGCATCCGCGAGCACGGCATGTCCTCGGCGATGAACGGCATGGGCCTGCATGGTGGCATCCGCCCCTATGGCGGCACCTTCATGGCGTTCACCGATTACGCCCGTCCGGCGATGCGCCTGGCCGCGCTGCAACAGACCCCGACGGTCTTCGTCATGACCCATGACAGCATCGGCCTTGGCGAGGACGGCCCGACGCACCAGCCGATCGAGCATCTCGCGATCTCGCGCGCGACGCCGAACACCCTCGTGTTCCGCCCCGCCGACGTGGTCGAGACCGCCGAGGCGTGGGAAATCGCTCTGACCCAGAAGACCACGCCCTCGGTGCTGTCGCTGACGCGTCAGAACGTGCCGACCGTGCGCACCCAGCACAAGACCAACAACCTCGTCGAAAAGGGCGCCTACGTCCTCGCCGATGCCGAGGGCAAGCGTCAGGTGATCCTGATGGCCACCGGCTCCGAGGTCGCGATCGCGCTCGAAGCGCGCGATCTACTGCAGGCCGAGGGCATCGGCACCCGCGTGGTCTCCATGCCCTGCTTCGAGCTCTTCGAGGCGCAGGACGAAGCCTACCGCAAGCGCGTGCTCCCGGGTGGCCCGGTCCGCGTCGCCGTGGAAGCCGCGACCCGCTTCGGCTGGGACAAGTGGCTGCTGGGCGAACGTGGCCGCGAGGCCAAGGCGGGCTTCGTGGGCATGGACGGCTTCGGCGCCTCGGCCCCGGCCGAGACGCTTTACGAGCAGTTCGGCATCACCGCCGAGGGCGTGGCTGCGAAGGCGAAGTCGCTGCTCTGAGCCCTGCCCTTCGGTTTGAAATAAGAAAGCGCGCCGCATTTGCGGCGCGCTTTTTTCGTCCGGCCCTATGACACGAGCGTAAAGCGCAGCCGCGCCAGTAACCCGTTCAGGCGTCAATGCGCCTCTTTCGCGCCCCCGAAGAGCGGCATCACCAGCTTGGTGACGATCGGCACCAGCACCAGCCCCCAAGCCAGGCCAACAACGAAATCCATCGCAGCCGTGGCCAGCCAGAGCACCGCCCCCTGCCATTGCTCGCTCACCGCGTGCTCGGCGATCACCGCGTAGTGGTGGATGAACTCCTCCGGCGCGTGCCAGCCGATCTGCGCCAGCGAGTGGATGATGATCGAGCCGCCGACCCAGAGCATCGCCGCGGTGCCGACGATGGACAGCAGCTTCATCACGTAGGGCATGCCCTTGACGATGCCGCGGCCCACGGCGCGAGTGACCGAGAGCTTGCCCACCTGCGTGAGCCACAGGCCCACATCATCCATCTTCACGATCAGCGCCACGGCGCCGTAGACCAGCGCCGTGATGCCAATGGCCACCAGCGCCAGCACCACCGCCTGGATCCAGACCTCGGGCGCCTCGATGGTCGAGAGCGCCAGCGTCATGATCTCGGCCGAGAGAATGAAGTCGGTCTTGATCGCGCCCTTGACCTTGGTCTCTTCGAGATGCGCCGGGTCGCCGATATCGTGGCTGCCATCCGGTCCACCGGAATGGTCGTCATGTGGCAAAACCACGTGGGCAACCTTCTCAGCGCCCTCGAAGCAGAGATAGGACCCGCCGAGCACAAGCAGGTACGGCACCAGCCATGGCGCGAAGGCCGCCATCAGCAGCGCCGCTGGCAACAGGATGATGAGCTTGTTGAAGATCGACCCTCGAGCGATCTTCCAGATGATCGGCAACTCGCGCGAGGCTTCGAACCCGTGCACGTATTTCGGCGTCACCGCCGCGTCGTCGATCACCACGCCCACGGCTTTGGAGCCAGCCTTGGCGGCGTGGGCCGAGATGTCGTCGACAGAAGCCGCCGCGATCTTGGCGATGCCCGCCACGTCGTCGAGTAGCGCCAGAAGCCCGCTCATGTCTGTCTCCGTCCGTTCGTTTCGCTCAACCTAGCGGACGCCCTGCCCGGTTCAAGCGCCGTTGTCCTCAGACCCGCGTCTGGCGTGGCCGGAGGAGCGTTACCGCAACCGTGCCAGATGCCATGGCGGCAGGCTCAAAAATGTTAGCGCAACCCACATGTTTATCGCTAACATATTGTCTTTTCTGCATAATTAGGATTGAGCGCGTGGTGTACATACGTATACAGATCAGGAAATTCCAAGCCACAGCCAAGAGGACATCGCCCCATGACCGTCACCGTCGGGATCAACGGATTCGGCCGCATTGGCCGCTGCACGCTGGCCCATATCGCCGAGAGCGCCCGCAACGACGTGCAGGTGGTGAAGATCAACGCCACCGGCCCGATCGAAACCTCCGCCCACTTGCTGCGCTACGACAGCGTGCACGGCCGTTTCGGCGGCGAGGTGAAGGTGGTGAACGGCAACGCTCTTGATCTGGGCCGCGGCCCGATCGACGTCATGTCGACCTACGAGATGGGCGAGCTCGACTGGACCGGCTGCGACGTGGTGCTCGAGTGCACCGGCAAGTTCAACGATGGCGACAAGGCGGTGCAGCACATTCACCAGGGCGCCAAATCGGTGCTGATCTCGGCCCCCGCCAAGAACGTTCAGAAGACCATCGTCTACGGCGTCAACCACCGCGAACTCGTACAGGGCGACGTGATGATCTCGAACGGCTCCTGCACCACCAACGGCCTCGCGCCGCTGGCCAAGGTGCTCGACGAGGCCATCGGTATCGAAAGCGGCGTGATGACCACGATTCACAGCTATACCGGCGACCAGCCGACGCTGGACCGTCGCCACAATGACCTCTACCGCGCCCGTGCCGCGGCCATGGCGATGATCCCCACCTCGACCGGTGCCGCGAAGGCACTTGGAGAAGTATTGCCAAATTTGAAGGGAAAGCTTGACGGATCGGCCATTCGTGTGCCAACTCCTAACGTCTCGGCCGTGGACCTGACCTTTCAGGCCTCCAAGGACGTGACCGTCGAGGATGTGAACGAGATCGTGCGCGAAGCCGCGTCTGGCCGGATGGGAATGGTCCTGTCCTATGACCCGGAACCCAAGGTCTCGGTTGATTTCAACCACACGACGGCCAGCTCGATCTTTGCACCCGAGCAGACCAAGGTCGTCGGCAAGCGCACGGTGCGTGTGCTCGCGTGGTATGACAACGAGTGGGGCTTTTCCGCCCGTATGGCGGATGTGGCCGCAGCAATGGGTCGCCTTCATCACTGATGGAGCGACCTCGGTCCTGACCCCACATCGAGGGGCGGCGGAGGGGAGACCGCCGCCCCTTTTTGCGTCTTGCGCAATGTCAGGCGCCTGTATCGGCGCCCGCCTGCTCCACCTCAGGTCAGCTTCTCGATCCACGCCGCGAAGGCCTGCATGAAGCCTTTCAGGAAGTCCTTCGTGCCCTCGTTGGTCAGCCGCCCTTCCTCATCGAAGAGCTTGGCGATATTGCCGATATAGGCCTCGGGCTGCTGCATCGGTGCGGCGTTGAGGAACACCAGGCTCTGGCGGAGGTGGTGGTTGGCGCCAAAGCCGCCGATGCCACCCGGCGAGCCGGTGACGATGGCCGAAGGCTTGCCGTCCCAGACGCTCTCGCCCATCGGGCGCGACCCCACGTCGAGCGCGTTCTTGAGGTTGGCGGGCACCGAGCGGTTGTACTCGGGCGTCACGAAGAGGATGGCATCGCTGCGGCCGACGCAGCGGCGGAAGCTCTGCCACGCCTCGGGCGGCGTCCCCTCGTCGAGATCCGGGTTGTAGAGCGGCAGCTCTCCGGTGCGCACGAAGCTGAACTCAAGTCCCTCGGGGGCGAGCTCGGTCAGGGTGCAGGCGAGCTTGCGGTTATAGGACCCCTCGCGGAGGGATCCGACAATGACGGTGACGTGCTTGGACATGATGGTCTCCAATGTTCGGTGACCAAAAGGTAAGCGCTTCGAGCGACTTACTTTAGGGGCCGAAACGCACCGCCGCTGTTCATGGATTGACGGAACGTCAGACTGGGCCGCGACCGGAAGAGGCGTACGGCGCCGGGCTCAGGCCCGGCGCAGCGCGAGCACCGCGTTCAATCCGCCGAAGGCAAAGGCGTTCGACAGCACCACCGAGACATCCGCCTCTCGGGCCTCGTTCGGCACCACGTCGAGGGCGCATTCCGGGTCGGGTTCTTCGTAGCCGATGGTCGGTGCGATGATACCGTCGCGCAGCGCCATGATGCAGGCCAGAAGCTCGATCGCCCCGGTGCCGCCGATGCAGTGGCCGTGCATCGCCTTGGTCGAGGAGATCATCACCCGGTCCGCCTGACCGCCGAGCGCATCCGCAACAGCGGCGCATTCGGTCTTGTCATTGGCAGCGGTGCCGGTGCCATGCGCGTTGATGTAGCCAACCTCGGAGGCATTGATGCCGCCGTCGCGCAGCGCACCGGTGATCGCCCTCGCCGCGCCCTGCTTGGAAGGCATCACGATGTCGGAGGCATCCGAGGTCATGGCAAAGCCCACCACCTCGGCGAGAATCTCGGCGCCGCGCGCCTTTGCGTGCTCGTATTCCTCGAACACGTAGACCCCGGCGCCCTCGCCCTGCACCATGCCGTTGCGGTTGGCCGAGAACGGCCGGCAGGCGTCGCGCGACATCACTCGCAGCCCTTCCCAGGCCTTCACCCCGCCAAAGCAGAGCATGCTCTCGGAGCCGCCGGTGAGCATCACCGAGCAGCTGCCGCCGCGCACCATGTGATAGGCCAGCCCCATGGCGTGGTTCGACGAGGCACAGGCGGTGGCGACGGTGAAGGTCGGGCCGCGCAGGTTCATCTCCATGCTGACATGGGAGGCGGCGGCATTGTTCATCAGCTTCGGCACGACGAAGGGATGAACGCGGTTCTTGCCCTCCTCGTAGACCGAGCGGTAATTCTCGTCCTGCGTAGTCAGACCGCCGCCGGACGTGCCCAGCACCACGCCCGAGCAATCCGCCAGGGCGCCGGTGAAATCGAGCCCGGACTGTGCCACCGCCTGCCTTGCGGCGAGAAGCGCGAACTGGGTGAAGCGGTCATAGAGCGACATCTGCTGGCGATTGAAGGAGCTCTCGGGCTCGTAGCCCTTGATCTGGCCGCCGATGCGGATCGCCAGCCGCTCCACATCGCGGAACTCGAGCCCGGAGATACCGCAGCGGCCTTCGCGCATCGCTTCGAGGGTTTCCGGCACGTCGCGCCCGAGAGCATTGATCGTGCCGGCGCCGGTAATGACGACGCGTTTCACTTCTTCTGCTCGGCGATCAGCGCTTCGATGCCGGCCACGATGCTGGCGACCGACGAGATGTCAAAATCGCTCTTCTCGGGCTCGTTGGCGTTGAAGGGGACTGAAATGTCGAACTCTTCCTCGATGGCGAAGATGCTTTCGACGAGGCCGAGGCTGTCGATGCCCAGATCCTCGAGCGTGCTCTCCATCGTGACATCGGACGGTTCCAACACGGCCTGTTCGGCGATGATCGCGATCACGCGGTCCTTAACACTCATGGGCGGCGCTCCCTATTCGTCGCAGAGTCCCGGCTCGTCTACTCATTCCCCGTCAGCTTGGAAACCGCTTTCTTCAGCTCCGCGACATCGCGGAACAGCCGTGGCAGGCGGCGCATCCCCTTGTAGCTTTCCACGTGCTGATCCATCTTGATCGCCGGGTAGCCGAGCATGGCGCGGCCGGCCGGCACATTGGCCAGAACCTTGGCGCCGGCGCCGATCACCACGTTGTCGCCGACGAAGACGTTGTCGACGAGCCCGCTCTGACCGGCCATCACAACGTTGTTGCCGACCTTGGCCGAGCCGGCGATCCCGGACAGACCGCAGAGCAGGCAATTCTCGCCCACGATGGTGTTGTGGCCGACCTGCACGAGGTTGTCGATCTTGGTGCCCGCGCCGATCATTGTGTCGCGCACGGTGCCGCGGTCGATACAGGCATTCGCGCCAACCTCGACATCGTCGGCGATGGTCACGCCGCCCAGCGAGTGGATGCGGGCCCAGGCCTGCGCCTCGCCTCCGGCCTCCTTGCCGAGGCTCTCGCGCACCTTCTCGACCCCCGAGGGCTCGGGCGTCACGAAGGAGAAGCCGTCGCCACCGATCACCGCGTTGGGCTGGGCAATGAAGCGCGCGCCGATGGTGCAGCGCGCGCCGATCCTGGCGCCGGCATGGATCAGCGCGCTCGCGCCGATCGTGGTGTTCCAGCCGATATTGACCTGCGGCCCGATCACCGAGCCCGCCCCGATGCTGACACCGGCCCCGATCACCGTGAACGGCCCGACCGAGACGCCTTCGCCAAGCCGCGCCGAGGGGTCGATCACCGCCATCGGGTGGATCCCCTCGTGATAGCCCTGACCGGGATCCATCATCGCCGAGACGCCGGACAGAGTATGGCGCGGGCGCTTCGGCAGCAGCACCGCGCTCAATCCCATGGCCTGCCAGTCAGCGCCCTCCCAGAGAAGCGCGGCGCGCGCCCTGCCCTCGGAAAGCTGCTCGGCGTATTCCGGCTTCATTGCGAGCGCGAGGTGCTCCTCGCTCGCCATCGCAGGCTCGGCCACGCCGCTGACGCGGATATCGGTGTCGCCAAGCGCCTCGAGCCCGAGGGCAGCGGCAATGTCGGAAATGCTGTAGGTCGGCATCGGATCCTCCGGGATGTCTCCCCGAAGGACTTAACTCTCCACGCCGCCCAGTGCCACCCCTGCTGCCGCGAGGGCGTCCCAGATCTTGGCGTCACGCCCGTAGACATCGGCGCGGTAATTGACCCGGCCCTTCGCCTGCGTGAACGCGGTGCGGTAGATCAGGTGCACCGGCACCGGCTGCTCGAGATTGACCCGGCTCTCCGAGCCGCCTCGCAGACGCGACGCAAAGAAGCCCTCGGGATCATCGGTTTGCAGCGCCAGCAGCGCATAGGCGAAATCCTTGGGATCGCCGAGCCGGATGCAGCCGTGCGAAAAGGTCCGCTGGCCACGCGCGAACAGGTGCTTCGACGGCGTGTCATGCAGGTAGATGTTGTACTTGTTCGGGAACATGAACTTCACCTGCCCGAGCGCGTTCTTCGGGCCCGGGGGCTGGCGCATGGCAAACGGGAAGCTTGCGGCAGAGTACTGGGCAAAGCCGTTGCCGCGATTGACCCGTCGCCCACGGCTGTCGGTAATCACCAGATGGCTCACGGCACCCGGGTTTCGGCGCAGCAGCGGCAGGTACTCGTTCACCACAATCGAGCGCGGCACGTACCACGACGGGTTGATCACCATGAACTCCATCACGTCCGAGAACTCGGGCGTGCGGCGATCAGGGTCCTGATGGCCCACCACCGAGCGCGTCTCGAAGGTGACCTTGCCGTCATCGATGATGCGGGCGTGGAAATCGACGATGTTCACCAACACATGACGCTCACCCAGACCGTCGGCGAAGTTGATCCAGCGTTCGCGCTCCATCGCCACGATCACCGATTTCAGGCGCTCGGTCGCTGGCACGTTCACGGCGCTCAGGGTCGAGGAGCCGGCCACCCCGTCCGCTTCGAGCCCATGGTCACCCTGAAAGGCCAGCACGGCGTCGCGCAGCGCATCGCCATAGCGCGCAGACAGCGTCGGCTTGAGGTAGCCCATCTCGATCAGCCGGTCGCGCAGGATCACCACGCCGGGGCCGCTGTCGCCGGGATCGAGCTTTCCCACAGTCACCGGCGCGCCCCAGCCGCCGCGGGCGATGACCCGCTCGAGGCTCAGCTTCTCGCGCATCAGGCGCGTGTACTCGGGCGTTTTCGGCGCGAGATCGCGGAACACCGCGCGCGGCTCACCCGTCGCGAGCGCCTCGAGCAGATCCTCCGAGGCGCGGCGAGCGGGCTCGCGCTTGATGCCGCTGTCGATGCGGCGGCCATCGAGCGCACCGCCGCTGAGATCGCGGGCGAATTGCAAATAGGCGCGCGACAGCTCGATCTCGAGCTGCCCCCGGTCACGATCACTGCGGACCGCGCGCATCCGGGCCAACAGCGACACCGGATCGTAGCGACGAGCCGGCAACCCATGCTGGCCAGCACTCGAAAGCGCCTGGATCAGCGCCGCGCGCCGCGCCGTGGCAACCTCATCCGCAGAGGTCCAGATCGGCTCGAAACCGCGAGCCCGGTAGAACGCCGCCATGCCTTCGTCTTCCGAGAGCGACTCGGCCACTGCCTGTTTGTACCCGGTCAGTGCGAGGCTCTGGGCCTGCGCCGCCTGTGGCGCGACGGCACACATCCAGCCAGCGGCCATCCCGGCCACGAGACCGAGTTTCAGAGCGGTGGAAAGCTGCCTGCGTGAATTTGTCATAGTGATCCCTGAACTCGAACGGCCTGCTACAAAACTAGTGTTGGACGTCAGTATCCTACACTGTCCACTCACATTTCCCGAAGGCGTGATAATTCCGCCGCAGCGCGGCAGCGCTGCACCGGTCATGCGTGTCGGCGCGTTCCGGCCACAAGATGTACGCTATTTGCGCAGGATCTTGCCGAAAACGGCTCAATCTCTCCGACCCACCGAAAACCGCCTTCTCAGAATTTTTACTCTGTGGCATATAATCCACGCATCTGGGGATAGATGGCAGGTGTCGTCCAACGAGGCGACGCAAACAGGTACAGCGACTTAACGGGACAGGCGCTTTCACATGACAAAATCAACTGCAGGCGGCCTTACACGCCGCGGCCTTCTTGGCGCATTTGGCGCTACACTCGTCACAGCAGCTCCGACATACGCAAACGCGGCAGGGTTCCTGCGCGGCGCTGGCGATATTCGCCGGCTCAAGATGTATTCCGGGCGCACCGGCGAGAAGATCGACATGATCTATTGGATCGAGGGTGAGTACATCTCTGAATCCCTCAAGCAGATCAACTACTTCATGCGCGACTGGCGAACCAACGACGTTACGTCGATTGATCCGCGCACCATCGACATCATGACCGCGGCGCACAATCTGCTCGATTCCGATGAGCCGTACATGCTGATCTCGGGCTATCGCAGCCCCAAGACCAATGCCATGCTGCGTGCGCGCAGTTCGGGCGTTGCCAAGAATTCGCGCCACCTCCTCGGCGAGGCGGCCGACCTTCATCTGAAGTCGCGCTCCGTCAACCAGATCGCGCGCGCAGCCTCTGCCTGCAAGGCCGGTGGCGTCGGGCGCTACACCAGCTCGAGCTTCGTTCACATGGATTGCGGTCCGGTGCGCACCTGGGGAAGCTGAGCACCGACTTTTACCGCGTGTTAACAGTATAACATGTTGCAAGGCGTCCGGTTCCGGGCGCCTTTGCTTTTTTCAGCAATTCATGACTTTTTCACGGGCCAAGCGCCTCGGCTGCGCGCCGCCTGCCCCAAGCCGCCCAGAAATCGAAAAGCGCCCCGCGATGGGGGCGCTTCCGGAACGAGATTTCAGGTAAGCCTGCGTGCGGATCAGGCCATGCGACGCAGGTAGGTCCAGGTCGGCACCTTCGCGTTGCGTGCCACTGAAAAGGCCTCGGCATCGCCGATATACTCGAAGCCGCAATTCGTCAGCACCCGCGCCGAGGCCGGGTTGTCCTGAAACACGCTGGCGAACATGGTCGCCGAGCCGAAGGGGTTCGCCTCGATCAGCGCACGCAGCGCCTCGGAGGCGTGTCCGGTGTTCCAGTATTGCGGCGCCACCCAGTAGCCGATTTCGCTCTGGTTGCCCTCGAGCCGCTCGAGCGAGATGACACCCATGACCTCGGGGCCCTCCTGCGCCGAGGCGTCCAGGACCCAGATATCCTCTGCCCGGTCCTCGGCGGTGCCGCGCGCGATGAACGCCTCGGTGGCGCCGGGCGGCAGCGGGTGCGGGATCGAAGTGGTCATGCGGGCGACGCGCTCATCCGAAGAATAGAGCGAGATCAGCCCAGCGTCCGAGCGCCGCAGCGGGCGCAGGACAAAGCGCTCCGTCGGGATCTCGGGCTGCAGAACGACGGGCTTGGGCCGCGTCGGCATTTTCAGTTGGTCCAGACTCATGTGCATACTCCTCAATGCACGTTCCGGTGGATCGGCGCCCCCTCCTCAAGAAACGCCGAAGGGGACCGGCTTTCGCCGATCCCCCTGATTTTCACATCCTGTGGATCGGCTTACTCGGCAGCCTCGGCCACCGGCAGGACGGATACGAAAGTACGGCCCTTCAGGCCCTTGTGGAAGGACACGGAACCAGCTTCGGTTGCAAAGATGGTGTGATCCTTGCCCATGCCGACGCCGTTGCCCGGCCAGAACTTGGTGCCGCGCTGACGGATGATGATGCTGCCCGGAGCCGCGTCCTGACCGCCATAGAGTTTGACGCCAAGACGGCGGCCAGCGGAGTCGCGGCCGTTACGGGACGAACCGCCTGCTTTTTTATGTGCCATGGGTTAGTCTCCTTGTTCTCAGGCGAGGGTCTTGGCCTGCTCGACCCACTCGGGCTTCACCTTGGTGGCCTCGAAGGTCTCGGGGTTCACTGCGGCGAGCTCGGCGTAGGTGGTGATGCCGGCCTCGTTGAGCTTCTTGGCGGCGGCGGGGCCGACACCGGTGATTGCGGTCAGGTCGTCACCTGCGGCAGCGGCCTGAGCGGCAGCCTTCGGTGCGGCAGTAGCAGCCGGAGCGGCCACGGAGCCTGCGCCAGCGGCAGCCTTGACGCCCGATGCGTCGGCGCCCGAAGCGAGGATCTCGGTCACGCGGACGAGGGTCAGCTTCTGGCGGTGACCCTTGGTGCGCTGCGAGCTGTGCTTGCGGCGACGCTTGACGAAGTGGATGACCTTGTCACCTTTGATCTGGTCGATCACCTCGGCCTGCACGGCGGCACCAGCCACCAGCGGCGCGCCGACGGTGACGCTGTCGCCGCCCAGCATGAGGATATCGTTGAACTGCACGGTTTCACCCGCGTCTGCGGCCAGCTTTTCCACGCGGAGCACGTCGCCCGCTTGGACCTTGTATTGCTTGCCGCCGGTTTTCATCACCGCGAACATCTGCATCTTCCTTCGTTTCCCGCGTCCTATGGTGCCCTTGCGGGTCTTTCCCGAGCCTTAAGGCCCACCTCGGACAGCGCGCCCTCTTGGGGCTGTCATTGATATAAGAATCGAAACCGGGGCCGCAACAGCCCCGATCCGAGCCGCGCTTATGCGAGGATACCGCCGCTTTGTCAACCCGCACGGGTGACGAGCGGGAGAAAAGCCTTACAGCTCTTGCGCCTGCATCTGCTTGGCCGCCGCAAGGCCGAGCGCGTAGGAGATATTGTCGTACATCGTGTTGAAGCCCGCAAACAGCGCGCGGTTCATCGCCTTGCCCTCGGGGCTGGACGACAGATCCACATAGGCCTCGAGATCGCCCTCCGGCAGAGGCTCGTAGGCCATCAGCAGGTAGGCGTAGAGCCATTCGCGGCTGTCAGCCCGGGTCTCTGGCTCCTGCGACCAGACCTCGTCGAGGATCTCGCGCTCGGTCATCTCGAGCGCGCCACCATCCACCAGCCCGGCATAGAACTGGAAGCTGGCGTTGAGCGCGCCGGTCACGTTGGCTTCGACCAGATCGTTGGCCTGCACGAAATCGGTCACCAGCCCGAGCCGCTCGTCCGATGAACCGTCGAGCCCACGAAACACCTCGCGCGCGGCGGCCTCGACGCCGTCGTCGATCAACGCGCGCCGCGCCGAGAGCTCGACCTCGACCACCCGCTCGCCGGTCTCGCTGCCGAAGAAGCGCAGCAGCGGCGTGGCGTCGGTGTCGCCGAAGCTCTCCTGAAACTCGGCCCGGACGACCTCTTCCATGGCGTCGGTGTCGTAGATCCGTGCAACGGAGGCCTGCCACCCCTGTGTTGCGCCCCCCGGAATCAGGTCGCGCGCCATCTCGGTGCCGTAGCCGATGCCCTCCTCGCGCATGATCTGAACGATCTCGGGAAGGCCCAGACGGTCGAGCAGCGCATCCGCCGGGCGCGCCGGATCGGCGATCACCGGCGAGGCCAGGGTTGCGGACAGAAGGCAGGCGACGAAGCGCAGGGCCATGTGAAAGATTCTCCGGTCATCGGGTCGGGGCGAGACTAGGCTCGGACACGAGGTTTTCCAAGGCCGCAGGGGCTGACGGACCAACTTCGACAAGTTCTGCACGGTTCCGCAAATTTCCCTGTTGCACCCCGTCGCGCATCTCGTTAAACGGCCCTCCACGACCCCCGCGGAGAGGTGCCGGAGTGGTCGAACGGGGCGGTCTCGAAAACCGTTGACCCTTCACGGGGTCCCAGGGTTCGAATCCCTGTCTCTCCGCCACTTGCCTTTGTTTTCAAAGGTGAAACGGCAGCTCGCGGCCAACCCGATGGTGCCCGCGCTACGCAGATTACCCTTGCTCACGTCAGGTTCCACTACCCCGGCAGGGGTAGCGCGTACCATTGGCGTCGCGACCACCCGCGAGGCCGGTTCGGTGCTCTGCGCAGGCGCAGGTCCCCCTTTCGACAAGGCGGCGTGAAGCCTCGTGACGGTTCGAACCCCTTGCGGCATCGTCGGGATTATTCATCGCCGCCGAAGCGAAGACGTGCACCCCTTACAGGAACACGAAGTTTCGCGCCGCGTTCACGTCGGCGATGCGCAGGTCGCCCTGCAGAAGAAGGCTGCCCTCCGAGCCGAAGCGGACGGTGATGCCGTCCTCGCCTGCGACGAAGGACACATCCGAAAGACCGGCGATCCCGGGCAGATCAACCTCGATCACGTCCTCGCCAGGCGTGAAATCCGTCACCACGTCGCCGCCCGTGAGATCGCCCCCCGCGAGAGCGAAGATGTCCGCCCCGAACCAGCCGGTCACGGTGTCGGCCCCCGGCCCGCCGACGACGCTGTCGTCGCCCACCATGCCGTTGAGTTCGTCGTCGTCCTCGGCTCCGTTCAGGGTGTCGTTGCCCAAGCTGCCGGCCAGCGTGTCATCGCCCTGGTTGCCCGAGATCTGGTCGTCGCCGTCGGCGCCCTTGAGGTAATCGGCGCCGCCCCAGCCCCGCAGCCGGTCGTCGCCCTCGCCGCCAAGCACCCGGTCGTCGCCCTTGGCTCCGGTGAGCGTGTCGTCCCCGGCCAGACCGTCTAGCGTGTCGTCGCCATCGCCACCGGTGAGCGTGTCGGCCCCGGGCGTGCCGGTGACCGTCAGGCCTTCGGGCGCCTCGGGCTCGGGCGGCGGTGCGTCGATGCCGGTGGTGTCGAAGGTGATCTCGATCACCTCGAAGGGGCGCAGCGTGACCGGCACCGTAGTGCCGTCGATCTCGAGATCGGTGAGCGCGGCGCGCACGTCGTTCTCGTTGATGTAGTAGCGCTGGCCGTCGATCAGCAGGCTCTCGGCCTCCTGATAGCCCTCGCCCGGCACGAAATGCACGCCATCGCTGGAATTGGTCGAGAAATCGGCGCTGATCCGGATCGCCGAGGCCTCGACGTACTCGGGCACCAACTCCGACAGATCCAGGTCCAGGTCCAGCGTGTCCGTCGCCCGCGAGGCGACGTAGACCACGGTACTGTCCTCGCCCTGCCAGGCGTGGAAGGTGAAGCTGCCGTCTTCCAGCGACAGCTCGGTGTCGAGCGCCTCGAGCCCCACGAGGCTCGACGACATCAGGTCGAAGGCCGCGCCGTTGATGGTGTTGATCACCCGCCCCTCGGCATCGGTGATCACGTCTTCCTGCTGCTTGCCGGCAAGATCCGTCGGCGTGTTGTGCTGCACCGGCCAGACATGCGCCGCGTCGACGCCCAGATCGCTCATGTTCGAGGTCATCTCGAGCATCACAGAAGCCGAGCGCAGCCCGGTCTCGGAGGTGGTCGAGGTGCGCACGTTCCATTCGGTGATGTAGAGGTCGAGCTCCTTGTCGAAGGCCTCGTCCCAGGTCGAGAAGTCGCGGCTGATGAAGTTGACCTCGCCGGTGGTGCCTTCGAACCCCAGCACCTGCTTGTCGAAATAGTAGTGCTCCACGACGCCGTCGATGGCATCGCGCGCGTCGTCGCCGAGCTGGTCGATGATGGTCTGGTTGGCAAGGTCGACGCGCTGCGCGAAGGGCCGGTCATCGATCGAGACGTGGAATTCCGAGCCCGCGAAGGGCGAGGCCATCTGCACGAGGATCGCCGCCTGATCGTCGTCCTCGACCCCCGCCGCCTCCATGCCCCGCGCCAGAGCGCCGGCGGCGACATCGGCCTTGGATCCGTAGGCCGTCTCGCCCATGCTCCAGTATTCGTTGCCGATCTCGAAGGCCTCGACCACGTCGGCGTAATCGCGCACCACCGCCTCTGCGAAGCGCTCTATGTCCTCGTCGAGCCCTTCGTACTCGGCCACGGTATAGTTCTTGGTGGGCAGCACCAGCGTGAGCTGGGCATCATTCTCGCGCGCCCATTCCAGAGCCGAGACCAACTCGTCGCGCAGCTCGTATTCGCCGTCGGCGCCCTGCTCCATGACGAGGATGTTGAGGAAGCCCTCGCCGTCCACCTCGAGATCGCCCGCGTCGCCCTGCCCCGCCGGAAAGCGCAGATGCGAGATGTCGAGCGCCTCGGCGGCGGGGCCGAAGGTCGGCTTCGGAACGCCGTCGATGGTGTTGACGCTGAACACCATGTTGCCGCCGAAATAGGCCTCGTTCATGACCTCTCCGGTCCCGCTGGACGACAGCACCGTGATCTCGGTTGCCGCTGGCGGAGGTGGCGCCGCCGCCAGCGGAGTGGCCGGCCCGAGATTGCCGAGCCAGTCGGAAGGCGGGCCCATGTCGTCGGGCGCGATGCCCTCGACCACCGCGATGACCGTGCCGTTGAACACCAGCGCCGTGCCGCTGCCATCCTCGGCCTCGGTCACCGCCCCGCCGGCCACCGCCTCGGCGGCAGAGAGCGGCGTGCCGTCGGCGGTGACCAGCGTGATGGTCTCGCGACCGCCCTCGTTGCCCTGAAGATCGTAGGTGTAGATCCGCATCGGCTCGAAATCGCCCTCGCCGTCGGGCACCACCAGCTCGTAGCGGTCATTGCCGAGCCCACCGGCCAGCGCGTCGCCTTCGTCACCGCGCAGCGTGTCGTCGCCGCCATTGCCGACCAATGTGTCGCCCACGGTCTCGGCGCCGGGTCCGTCGACGCCGATGATGACATCGTCATCCGCCTGACCGTCGAGATAGTCGCCGCCGCCGAGGCCGATCAGCGTGTCCATGCCGTTGCCGCCGAACAGCTCGTCGCGCCCCTCGGTGCCGGTCAGGTCGTCATCGCCATCGTAGAATCCGGTGAGCGCTGGAGAGAAGTTGCCGACCCAGATGGTGTCGTACAACAGCTCTTCGGCGCTGTAGCCCTCGATGATCGCGATGGTGTCGTTGCCGTTGACCACGAAGGACCCGCTGCCATCCGCAATGTCGCCGATGCCGACCGCCAGGCTGCCATCGAAGAAGGCCGAGCGTGGGATGATCTCGCCTTCGGGGGTGACAAAGACCACCCGGTCGGGCACGTCCTGATCGGTGAAGCGAGTGAAGTCGAGATCGGTGATGGTCACCGGATCCGCCCCTTCATCGCCGATCGGGACCACGAAGATATCCGCGTTCGCGCCGCCGGTCAGCGTGTCGCCATCATCGCCCCAAAGAATGTCGTTGCCGTCACCGCCATCGACCACATCCGGCGCGCCTTGCATCTCGTCGGTGAACATCATCAAGTCGAGCCCGGCCCCGCCGCTCGCCGTGTCGGACCCCCGATCGTCGGCGAGGACGTCGCGCCCCTCTCCACCCTCGAGCACGTCGTTGCCAGCCCCGCCGGTCAGCGCATCGTCACCGGCCAGCCCGGCGAGTGTATCGTCGCCATCGCCGCCCTCGAGCGTGTCATCGCCGTCGGTTCCGAGCAGAAAGTCGCCCTCACCGGAACGCGGGCTCTCGCGATCATCGTCCTCGTCCTCGTCCTCGATCTCGTCTTCGAGATCCGCAGCACCTGACCCGGAGCCGCTCGTGCTGGCGAGAACGCCCCCGAACAGCAGCATGAAGAGTACGAAGGGGGTCATCGGAACCTCCGGGAAGACGAATCGACAGAAAAAACAAACCGGCGCGAACAAACGTAACGAAAACGTTAATGCCTTTTTTCAGCCACAGTTGAAGATGTTTTTCGAAACAGACTGTTCCCGACCCGCCCGGCGAGCGGTCGTTCGAGGTCCGCCACAAGCGTGGGTCTCGCGCACCGCTCGGCAGGACCGGCGAGAAATATGCTCGATAAAGTTGTCGGACCTTCGCAGACTTCGCCCAAGCGGCTAGACTGCCACGAGCAAAGCGATTTCAGACCAATGGATTGCGAGGGGGATGCGCATGGATCAGGTCGGCATGACGACACTCGGATATTTCACCATCAGCGCGAGCGTGCTCTGCGTCATAACCGTCGCGAGCCTGTGCTGGGTGGCGGCAGGCTCTGCGCGGATGCCCCGCGCTCTGCGCGCACTGTCACTGCTGGCGCTGGCGGTTTCGGCCGTGCCCGCGGTTCTAACGCTGGCACTGACGCCGCTGCTGGCCGGGGCGCTGACCGGCACTCCCGCTGCCGAAGACGTCGCCACGCTCTACAGCCTGCCGCTCGACCTTGGCCCCATCCTGCCGGCTGGAGCCGCGGTCATGATCGCGCCGAAGCATCTGGTCTGGCCGCACGTGCTCGGCCTGCTGATTGGCCTCGTGCTTTATGCCATCGGGGCCATCGCGACCCCGCGTGAGGAGTTGGAAGCCGCACCCCGCAAGGCGCGGCTCCCGATGTCCAAGCACCACTAGGCCGGTTTGGCCCGGCGCCGGTCAGAGGTAGTCGGCACGCTGCAGGCCGTACTTGGCCATCTTCTCGTTCAGCGTCCGGCGCGGCAGGCAAAGCTCGTCCATCACCGCCGAGATCGAGCCCTTGTGACGGCGCATGGTGTTGTCGATCAGCATGCGCTCGAACGCCTCGACATATTCCTTGAGCGGCTTGCCCTCGGTGGTCATCACCGGCTGCATGTCCTCGTGATCGTTCATCAGGAGCGAGGCGATGGTGCCCTGCCCGCGCCGCGATTGCAGCACCGCGCGCTCGGCGAGGTTGATGAGCTGGCGCACGTTGCCGGGCCACGGCGCCTGAAGGAGTTGCGCCGCTTCCTGCGCCGAGACCTTGGGTGCGTCACAGCCATACTCGTCGGCAAAGCCCTCGGAGAGCCGGGTGAAAAGCGTCAGGATATCTTCGCCGCGGGCGCGCAGCGGCGGCACGGTGATCTTCAGCGCCGCGAGGCGGTAATAGAGATCCGGGCGGAGCGCGCTCTCGCAGGTACGGCCCTCGTCCTGCAGATTGCAGATCGCCACGATGCGGGTTTCCGGCGGGGTGCCCTGATCGTTGATCACCGACAGCAGCCGGGCCTGCGCCGAATCCGACAGCGACTCGACATCCTCGAGCACCAGCGTTCCGCCGCGCGCCTCTTCCATCGCCGGCAGCCGGGTCTCGTCGGGCTGCATCGGGCCGAAGAGCCGGCGCATCAGCGCGTCCTCGTCCATCGCCGCGCAGGAGAGCAGCACGAATTTCTTGCCGGCGCGTGAACCCACCGCGTGCAGCGCGTGGGCGATCAGCGTCTTGCCGGTGCCGGTCTCGCCCTCGATCAGAACGTGACCGTCAGCCTGCCCGAGATCGAGCACGTCCTCACGCAGCCGCTCCATCGCCGGGCTCTGACCGATGAGCTTGCTCATCAGTTGGCCGCCATCCGAGAGCTCGCGGCGCAGCGCGCGGTTGTCGAGGGTCAGGCGGCGCGCGTTGGTCGCCTTCTTGGCAAGCTCCGACATGCGGTCGGGGTTGAACGGCTTTTCGAGAAAGTCGAAGGCGCCGATGCGCATCGCCTCGACCGCCATCGGCACGTCGCCGTGACCGGTAATCATGATGACCGGCAGCGCGCTGTCAGCGCCCATCAGCTTCTTGAGAAACTGGATCCCGTCCATGCCGGGCATCTTGATGTCCGAGATCACGATGCCGGGGTAATCGGTGCCGAGCGCGCCGAGCGCCTCTTCGGCGCTGCCAAAGGCTTCGGTGTCGTACCCCGACAGCGCCAGCCACTGGCTGATCGACTGCCGCATGTCCTTTTCGTCGTCGACGATGGCGATCTTCATGGCTTTTGTCATTCTGGTCTTGCGCCTTTTCTGCCTGCGTCTTTCCCGCTGCCAACTACTCGGCGGCGCGGGTGGTTTCATTCAAGATAGGAAGCTGCATCTCGAAAACAGCCCCACCGTCGACCCCGTTGCGGGCCGTCAGGCGCCCGCCGAGATCGGCCACGATGCCGGAACTGATGGCAAGGCCGAGCCCGGTGCCGTCGCCGGGCTGCTTGGTGGTGTAGAACGGCTCGAACAAGGCATCCATGTCCTCGATGCCGTGACCGTTGTCGCGCACCGAAAGCGTCGCGGTCTCGCCGCTGGCGAGGATGATCTCCAGCTCGGGCTGGGCCACGGACTTTGTCGCGTCGATGGCGTTGCGCAGCAGGTTCACCAGAACCTGCTCGATGCGCATCCGGTCGCCCATCACCCGCACCGGCTCATCCGGCAGGATCTTCGAGATCCGCACCCGCCGCGCCTTGAGCTGCGGCTCCATCATCGACAGCGACGAGGCCAGCGCCTCGGCCATGTCGACGGGAGAGAGCTGCTCCTGCCCCTTGCGGGCATAGGACTTGAGCTGCCGGGTGATCGCGCCCATGCGCTCGATCAGATCGTCGATGCGGTGAAAGGCGGTCATCGCCTCGTCCGGGCGGTTGCGCCGCAGCAGCAGCCGCGCCCCGGCGAGGTAGGTCTTCATTGCCGCCAGCGGCTGGTTGAGCTCATGGCTCACCGCCGCCGACATCTCACCAAGGGCGGCGAGCTTGGAGCTCTGCTCGAGCGTCTGCTCGGCGGAGGCGAGGTCCTTCTGGACCTTCTCGCGTTCGGAAATCTCGCGCTGGAGCCGGGCGTTGAGGCGGCGCAGCTCGGCGGATTCGCGCTGGAACAGGGCCATGCGCAGCGCCGTGCGGCGGCTGAGGGCGTAGAAGGCCAGCGCCGCCAGAAGAGCGAAGCCCATGATCTCGAGCGCCAGCACCGCGTTCACCTTCTCGCGCACCGAGGCGTAGGTGGTGAAGGTCGCCATGGTCCAGCCGCGGAACGGGATGCGCCCGTCGACCCGCATCACCGCCTCGCCCTGCAGGTAGGCGTCGGGCGGCAGCGCGGTCCAGTCGGCGGTGGCCTTGATGGCGCGCTCGATGGCGCTTTCGGGCGACTGGCGCACCAGCGCCTCGTCCATGGTGCGTCCGCGCCAGCGTGGCTCGGTGGCGAGAATGATGGTGCCTTCCGAGTTCAGCACCGCCACTGCATCGGTGATCCCGGCCCAGGCGCGTTCGAACTTCGCCAGATCGACCTCGACCATGATCACGCCGACGACGCTGTTCTGGCTCTCGACGCGGCGCGAGTAGGTGAACGTGTAGCCCCCCGCCTCGCGTTCCTGCGTGGTGAAGACGGTGGTGTTCGAGCGCAGCGCCTCGACGAAATGCGGCGCGTTGCGGTGCTGCTCGCCCAGACGGTTGCGGTCGGTCGCGGCGACGGTGCGGCCGTCGCGGTCGAGCAGCATCAGCGAGGCGGCGCCGATCTCGTCGACATAGGAGATCAGGCGCTGCGACGACTGGCTGAAATCACCGGAGTTCAGCGCCCCGATCAGCGCCGGGTCGCGCGCCAATAGCTGTGGCACGATGGCGTTGCTGCGCAGTTCCGACAGGATGTTGCCGGAATAGAGCGCCAGCCGCAGCTCGGCCCGGTTGCGGGTCGATTCCGTGAACCGGTCGGTGAGCATCATGTTGGTGACCCAGACGGTCACCACGGCCAACACGACGAGAAGGACGAGCGCGACCCGCACCCGCCATCCCAGTGGCCCCGAGCGCCTTGCGCGCCGGGCCTTGTCCTTGGCCGTCCCTGACATGGGCGGCAGAGTACGCGCCCGGGCTCAGGCTCTCAAGTCAGGCTTCCGCGAGGGCGGCGGTCAGATGGGCGAAAAGACGCGCACCGTCCTCGTTGCCCTGCGCGGGATCGCAGGCCCGCTCGGGGTGCGGCATCATTCCCAGCACCCGGCGGTTCGACGACAGGATGCCGGCGATGTCGCGGTCCGAGCCGTTCGGGTTGTCGGTGTAGCGGAACGCCACCCGGTCCTCGGCCTCGAGCGCATCGAGGGTCGCGGCATCGGCAGTGTAGTTGCCGTCATGATGCGCGATCGGGATGCGGATGGTCTCGCCGACCTCGTAGCCTTGGGTGAAGACCGACTGGCTCTCGGCTACGTCGAGCCCCACGGTGCGGCAGATATACTTGAGGTTGGCGTTGCGCAGCAGTGCGCCCGGCAGGATCTTGGTCTCGGTCAGCACCTGGAAGCCGTTGCAGATGCCGATGGCATAGCCGCCACGCTCGGCATGGGCCTTGACCTCGTGGCAGATCGGCGAGTTCGCGGCGATGGCGCCGCAGCGCAGGTAGTCACCGAACGAAAAGCCGCCCGGGATGCCGACGATGTCGATGCCCGAGGGCAGCGCCGTGTCCTTGTGCCACACCATCTGCACGTCGAGGCCCGCCTTGCGGAAACCCTCGGCAAGATCGCGATCGCAGTTCGATCCGGGAAAGACGATGACGGCAGCTTTCATGGCGGGCTCGCTTGGCATTGGTGGGGTCAGATTGCGCTCCGCATAGCGGCTTTTGCATCCCGGCGCAATCGCGTGCAGGCGCCCCCGGCGAGATGCCGGGGCGCCCTGCCCTTTCACGCGCCGCGGCGCTCAGCTGTGGAAGTCGGTGATCACCGCCACGCCCGGCGGCGTCGGCCCGTTGAAGGCGGCGAGCTCGGCGCTGGCGCCGCTGAGCGGCACCTCGCGGGCAATGAGCGGCGACAGATCGACCCTGTCCCGGGTGATCAGGCCCAACAACGACGGGTAGCGATGCGCCGGCATCCCCCGCGTGCCGTAGAGCGCAAGGTTGCCCTGATAGACCGCCGACATGTCGACATCCATATGCGCGGTGTGCCCCACCGGCATGCCCACCTGCACGTGCCGCCCCAAGGGGCGCAGGCAGCGGATCGACGCGTTCACGGTCTGCGGGATCCCCAGCGCCTCGATGCTGACATGCACGCCGCCGCCGGTGATCTCGCGGATCTGCTCGGCGGCATCGCCCTCCGCGGCGTTGACGCCTGCGTCCATGCCCAGAGACAGCGCGTGGTCAAGCTTGTCCTGCACCACGTCGACGACGATGACATGCGCGCCGAGCGCCCGGCCCAGAAGTGCCGCCGAAAGCCCGACACCGCCGGTGCCATGCACCGCGAGCCACTCGCCACCCTGCAGTGCCGCGCGTCCGGTCAGCGCGTGCCACGCGGTGGTCACCCGGCAGCCGAGCCCCGCCGCAAGCGTAGGCGACATGCCCTCCGGCAGGCGTGCAAGGTTGAAATCTCGCGGCACGGGGACGTATTCGGCGAAGGCGCCCGGCTCGATGAAGCCCGGCAGGCGCTGGTCGGCGCAGACGGTCTGCTGGCCGGCGCGGCAGCTCGGGCATGTGCCGCAGGACAGGATGAACGGCGCCACCAGCACGTCGCCTGTGGCCCATTGCGAGTTCGGCCCGGCAGCGACCACGCGGCCGCAATACTCGTGCCCCTGGATCTGGCCGGGCTTGACCCGGGGATGCTCGCCGACCCAGCCGTGCCAGTCCGAGCGGCAGACGCCGCAGGCAAGTACCTCGAGCACGACGCCGTCGTCCGGGCAGTCCGGATCGGGCACCGTCTCGAGCGACAGATCCTCGTTGTACTCTCTCAGCACCGCTGCGCGCATGGCTCTCTCCTCCCTCTACTGGCGAGGAGGTGACGCCAATTCGCGCCAGAACGCAAGCGGGGCGCCGAAGCGCCCCGTCATGGCAGGCCGTCGCCCGCCGAACCACGAGAGCCCACCGGCGCAGCGCGCCGGCCCAGGCTCAGGCCATCTCGATCGAGTAGCTCTCGATCACGGTGTTGGCGAGCAGCTTCTCGCACATCTCGCGCACCGCATCCTCGCCGGTGCCGTCCTCGAGGTCGAGCTCGATCACCTTGCCCTGACGCACGCCGCCGACGCCATCAAAGCCCATCCCGTGCAGGGCATGCTTCACCGCTTCGCCCTGCGGGTCGAGCACGCCGTCCTTGAGCATCACATGCACCCGTGCCTTCATGGCGTCTTCTCCGTCTGTTGCGGGAGGCGCGGCCTCCCGTCCTTGAAATCACCGCGCCGGAAGCGCGCGCCCGGCTCAGTTGATAAGCTTGGGCTTGGAAATATGCGTCGCCTGCTTGGGCATCACGCCGAGCCGTTCGGCCACTTCGGTATAGGCGTCGGTCAGCGAGCCGAGGTCGCGGCGGAACACGTCCTTGTCGAGCTTCTGGCCGGTCTGCAGGTCCCAAAGGCGGCAGCTGTCCGGCGAAATCTCGTCGGCCACGACGAGGCGCTGGAAGTCGCCGTCATAGACGCGGCCGATCTCGATCTTGAAGTCGACGAGACGAATGCCGACGCCGTACATCAGGCCCGACAGGTAATCGTTCACCCGCAGCGCGAGGCTGAGGATGTCGTCCATGTCCTGCTGGCTGGCCCAGCCGAACGCGGCGATGTGCTCCTCGGTGACCAGCGGGTCGCCCAGCTTGTCGTCCTTGTAGCAGTACTCGACGATCGGGCGCGGCAGCGGCGTGCCTTCCTCGAGCCCCAGACGCTTGGCCAGCGATCCGGCGGCGAAGTTGCGCACGATGACCTCGAGCGGAATGATCTCGCAGGAGCGCACCAGCTGCTCGCGCATGTTGAGCCGCTTCAGGAAGTGGGTCGGAACGCCGATGTTGTTCAGACCGGTCATGAAGAACTCGGACAGGCGGTTGTTGAGCACACCCTTGCCTTCGATCACGTCCTTTTTCTGGGCGTTGAAGGCGGTCGCGTCGTCCTTGAAATACTGCACGATGGTCCCGGGCTCGGGGCCTTCGTAGAGAATCTTTGCCTTGCCTTCGTAGATCTTTTTGCGGCGTGCCATGGGATTCCTTTCCAAGCGGGACACAGAGGGCGCTTCTGCGTCCTGCGTGGCCCTATAAATCATGCCTTCTCGCCTCGCAAGCGGGCGCTTGGACTTGCACGGTTCTGCAGGTGTGAAATACTCGGCCAGGAGGACGAGAGACATAGGGGAGCGAGACTCATGACCACCTTCGACGAGCGCGAATCCGCGTTTGAAAACAAGTTCGCACATGATGAGGAGATGGCGTTCCGCGCAGAGGCCCGCTGCAACAAGCTGCTCGGGCTATGGGCTGCCGAAATGCTGGGCAAGAGCGGCGATGCCGCCGAGGCCTATGCGCGCGAGGTGATCAAGGCGGATTTCGAAGAGGCCGGCCACGAGGACGTGGTGCGTAAGGTCGCCGGCGACCTCGGCGACAAGGCCGATGCCGACGCTATCCGGCAGAAGCGCGCCGAACTGCTGGTCGAGGCGAAGGGCCAGATCCTGCTCGAGGGCTGAGCCCCCGTCTGCGGCGCGGGCGATACCGGTGACAGGCGGCGGCCCCACCTTGGGATCGCGCCGTCGCCCGCCTGTTTGATCGGCTTGATCAGCCGGAGCGTCACCGGGTCCGAGGTCACCGGGGCCGAGGTGTCACGGTCTGGAAGCCCGGAGCGTCGGCCCGCGCCCCGGTCGTCGGCTGCGTCACACGGCCCACGCCGGCACGGGACCCGGTGCCAGCCCTTACCAACACGCGCGACGGGACTGCTCAGCGCAGCCCTGCGCGCGACGATGCGCTTTGGAATGCCCCCCTCAGCGCGCGATCACGATATCCGCCCGCAACCCGCCCAGTGTCTCGCTTTCGCCCAGCCGCAGCACACCGCCATGGGCCCGCGCGATGTCGGCGGCGATCGCAAGCCCCAGCCCCACGCCCGGCCCCTTGTCCTGATTGCGCGCCGGATCGAGCCGGACAAAGGGCCGCTGCGCATCCTCGCGCCGCTCGGGCGGGATCCCCGGTCCGTCATCCTCGACCCGAAGCCGCAGGCTCTTGTCGCTGAGCGTGACCGACACCTCGCAGCAGCTGCCATAGCGCACCGCGTTGTTCACGAGGTTCTCCAGCGCGCGGCGCATGGCCAGCGGGCGCAGCGACACCTGCCCCTCGCCCTCGACCGACACCAGCGCCACGTTGCGTCCTGCGCGCTGCGCATCATCGACGACGCTCTCGACGATATCCACCGGGTCGACCGGCTCCGCCGCGGCCGCCAGCGCATCGCCGCGCGCGAAGTCGAGGAAGGCGTCGATCAGCCGCTGCATGTCCTCGACATCGCGCTCCAGCGGCTCGCGATCCTCGTCGTCGAGCATCGACAGGCCAAGCCGCAGCCGGGTCAGCGGGGTCCGCAGATCGTGGCTCACCCCCGAGAGCATCATGGTGCGCTGCTCGATCTGCCGCTCAATCCGGTTGCGCATGTCGAGAAAGGCGTGCCCGGCGGCCCTGACCTCGACCGCGCCGGCCGGTGAGTACGACTCGTGCCGCCCCCGACCGAAAGCCTCCGCCGCCTGTGCGAGCCGGGTGATCGGGCGCAACTGGTTGCGCAGGTAGAGAAAGGCGATCAGCGTCATCAGCACGCCGAACACCATCATGTTGACGAAAAGCTGGTGCGCGTTGGTCGGCGAGGCACGCCGGCGCGGCACCTCCACCCGGGTCAACCCGTCCTGCCCGCGCACAAAGAGCACGACGTCGAAATCGTCGGGCAGCAGGATCCGCTCGAGCCCGGGCACGGCGCGCTCCAGCGTCTGGGTCACCACGAGCCCCGAGAAATCGAACCAGCGCCGTTGGTTTTCCGCCGGCAAGGCGCTCTCGCCCACCGGGCTCAGGGTCAGATCCAGCGCCGGTGCGAGCTCGGGATGTTCGAGCACCAGCTTGACCTCGCGCGCAAGATCGCGGCTCATCTGGGTCGACACGCCTTCGAAATGGCGCTGCACGAAGACCACCGAAACCACAAGTTGCAGCGTCACCACCGGCAGGATCAGGATCAGCGCCGCGCGCCCGTAAAGACCGCGGGGCACATAGCGTTTGAGCCATTGGAAGGACATGGGTTACCTCTGGTGCGACTGACAGCCAGAAAGCCCCGAAAGATGCAGGACCCGCAACCGGATTTTCAGCCCCTCCCCGGCGCGCCCGAGACCCTCGCCCCCGGCCTGCGCCGGATCGTGGCGCCGAACGCGTCGCCGATGACCTATCGCGGCACCAACACCTACCTCGTCGGCAGGCGCGGCCTCGCGGTGATCGACCCCGGCCCGATGCTCGAGGCCCATCTCGACGCGATCCTCGCCGCGGTCACGCTGGGTCAGCGCATCACCCACATCCTCGTGACCCATGCGCATCTCGATCACTCTCCCCTCGCCCGGCCGCTCTCCGAGGCCACCGGCGCGCCGGTGCTGGCCTTCGGGAACGCCGCGTCGGGTCGCTCGGAGGCAATGCAGGCGCTGGCCGAAAGCGGTATGGTCGGCGGCGGCGAAGGCGTCGACGCGGGTTTTGCCCCCGACCAGTGTCTGGCCGATGGCGCGCGGGTCGCGGGCGACGGCTGGCAGCTCGAGGCGCTGCACACGCCCGGCCATTTCGGCAACCATCTGAGCTTCGCATGGGACGATATGCTGTTCTCGGGCGACGTGGTTATGGGCTGGGCGAGTTCGCTGGTCTCGCCCCCAGACGGTGACCTGACCGCCTTCATGACCTCGCTGTCGCGGCTAGCCGCGCGGCGCTGGTCCCGCTTTCACCCCGGCCATGGCGCCCCCGTTGACGCTCCCGCAGAGCGGCTGTCGGACTTGCGTGATCACCGTCTGATGCGCGAGGCTCAGATCCTCGCGGCACTGGGGTCCGGCGCGTCCGATGCGACCAGCCTCGCGGCGCGGATCTATACCGACACCCCGGCAGCGCTGCTGCCCGCCGCGACCCGCAACGTGCTGGCGCATCTGCTTGACCTGCAAGCCTCGGGCCGCGCCCGCGTGCTCACCGCCCTGTCGGAAAAGGCAATGTTTGAAGTGACTTAACGGAATCGCAAAAAAATCCCGAAAATCTCAAAATCCCTCTGGACGCCCGGAGTCGCGATTGCTATACGCCCCACACACCGCAGGACGCGGCGCCCCGGACAACGGGGCAAGGCGCTCCAAAGCAAAAGTTCCGGCGTAGCTCAGCGGTAGAGCAGTTGACTGTTAATCAATTGGTCGTAGGTTCGATCCCTACCGCCGGAGCCAAAGATTTCAAGGACTTAGCGCTTGCTCGCTAAGTCCTTTTTCTTTCTGAGTACAGAATAAGTACAGAAAACACTGCCCGGATCGGTGTTTGTGGATCATTTGTGACCCAGTGCCATGTTATTTCGCTAACTATCGGCCTCTAAACGATTTTTCTCCTCTGCCGCATATTGACGTAGAGACTTGCCCTTTTCCTTGCGTTGAGTGGATCGGTGCAGTTCAAGGCGCCCTGCTGTATTGAGCCCTATCTGCCAATTCCTTCGGGTCCAATACACTCCTTCGGCTACGTCGAAGTTGTCAGGGTCGATGGTCAGGTCGGCAGCACCCATATGTCTTTCCTCGTCTGTGATGGCCGGATTTGGCGAAGTCTGTTCATAGACGTAGGTGAGATGTATCCGCCCGGAGTGCTGATCCCGGTGGGGCTTCGCGGTAATCGAATGCGAACGCCCGTCGGTCGAACTGAGGGGCTCTGTTGCACAAATCGGGTGATGGCCGAGGTTCCCCTTTCCCCGGACGGACTTATCCCACGGCTTCCGTGACGGGTATGCCAAGCGCGGTATAGCGGTTGAGCACGGCGATGCGGACTT